>JADMIO011116442.1_pt1 | contig 69971 bp, 67 predicted proteins | sample 8958161 | NCBI WGS metagenome assembly JADMIO01 (sample SAMN16585339, study PRJNA669376) | soil metagenome | isolation source: Crop rotation soil | place: USA: Cullars Rotation, Alabama | collected 2011 | reverse complement strand
GCGACAACTTGTCCACGTGGAATTCTAAGCTTAGGATCCCAATGTGCTGGAAAGGGCTGCTCGGGCAGGCGGCGAAGTTCGCGCAGCCGGTCGAGGATCTCACCTTCGGTAGGCCGGGAATCCAGCCAGGTTTCCGAAAGGCCCCAAAGCCGGACATAGGCGCGGTTGTAAAAACTGAGGCGGCGGTCGGGCCCGAAAATGGCGACTGCGGTGGCCAGTTTGTCCAGCGTGTCGGCGTGTGCGTCGACGTGTTGCTGCAGCTTGGCTTCGGTTTCGCTCAACTGGGTTATGTCGACGGCAACGCCCGCGACGGTTCCGTCGGAAACCGGACTGAGCTGCATCGCCAGAGCGCGGCGCTGGCCGCGCAGTACGGCATAGCGCTTGCCTTCAACTGGGGCCGCATCGTTGCGCACGGCGGAGGCAAGATCGCGCTCCGAACGGTCGAGCGCCACGTTCGATTCGAGTGCGGCCTCCATCGAGGCGGCGCCGGTTGCCTGTAGGAACGCGCGGTTGACGAACCGCAGGTTCAAATCCTGGCCACGGACCCACACGGGTACGGCGAGGGCATCCATCGCGGCGCGAAAATCCGTGCCAGTGCTTTGCGCCTCCTTCTCGCGCTCCAGGTAGACCGCCGCATAACCGCCGGCTGTGCGGCCGCGCAGGGTGATGGCGGCGCCTTCCCGCGTACGCGCGGTGAGTTCGAACGGAGTGCCGTTATCGGCCAGCGTGTCGAGCGCCCGCGAGAGCGCGAGCGCGTCGGGGCCGGCGAGGCAAGAGTCGAGGACCTGGCCGGCGCCGCCGAAGCTCAAGGGATCGGAAGTCCCGTCGCCCCAAGCGATCAGGGATTCTTTTCCCGCCGAGAGCAGGGCGTCGCGCAAAGACAGGAGCGAGCGTGCGCGCGCAGCGGTTTCGCGCAGCCGCCGCCGCAGGGCTTCAGTGCCGCGATATTCCGCAAGCGCCCAAAGTCCGCCCGCGAGCGCCAACGCACAGGCCGCGCCGACGACGAGCGTCAGAATGATCAGATGGGTTTCCGGAACGGCGGGCGCCATTGCCGTGGCGGCGAGACTTGGACTGCAAAGACAGGAGAGGCAGGCGCTCAGCGTCGTTGCCAAAACCCACGGCGATGCAACGGCAGACTTTGCCTTCACCCCGTGACTGAGCCCTTGAGGTATTAACTCCCCGTCGGGCTCGCCGTTACCCTGTTCCCCGGTGGGGTTCATGCCCGCCGCCCTGATTCGCGATTTTTGAGCGAATCACTGTTGAATCAATATGATACGGGGCAGATTCCGAGCCGCAATAGAAGGTGGTTAAAAAAGTGTAAAAACCCCAAATAGACTCGCACGCCTGATTCGCGCGTGAAAGTGGAGTCGGAAGAAAGGGATAGCGGGGGCTCGCCTCAGCCCCACACCTTTCGCGCAGTGTCCACCACCAGCTCGAGCTTGCGCTTCTGATCGTCGGCGGTGAGGAGATTGCCGAGTTCCGTGGAAGCAAAGCCGCATTGCGGGCTGATTGCGAGGTATTCGAGAGGCACAAACTTCGCCGCCGAATCGATTCGCTTGCGCAGCATCGTTTGGTCTTCCAACTGGCCGGTCTTGGTGGTGATGAGCCCGAGGACGACGGTCTTGCCCTTCGGCACAAAGCGCAACGGCTCGAAGCCGCCCGAGCGTTCGTCGTCGAATTCCAGGAGAAAACGGTCGACGTCCAGGTTTCCGAAGAGTTTTTCCGCCACCGAATCATAGGCCCCTTGGCCCGCCCAGGCGCTGCGGTGATTGCCGCGGCAGATATGCATGGAGCGTACGATGCCGGCCTTGCGGGCATGCGAGAGGACGCGGTTGTCGGCGTCGAGCGTTTCATCGACGACTTGCGTGATGTTCACGCCGCGCTCTTCCCAGCGTTTGCGTCGATCCGCATCCATCATGTCGCCGTAGCGCAAGGAATCGATCTGGATGTCGGGAACGCCGTCCATGACCAACGCGTCGATTTCCTTTTCATAGATGGCGATAATGTCTTCCAACATCGCTTCGCGATTGGCATAGGCCGTATCCGAAAAGCCCGGTTCGAAGAAATGCTGAAACGTGGCCGGGCCGGGCATGGTGATTTTGAACCGGCCTTTGGCGTGCTTCTTGAGAAACGCGGCTTCAACGCCGGTAAAACGGCCAGCGATCCGGATCTTGCCGCCGACGGCAAAAGAGGCGCTGTTCTCCAGTTCGCGCGTCGCCATTTCCGCACTTGGCCCCTTCCACATCGCCGGCATGATGCGCTTGCGCGGCACGAAGCCTTCCACCGCCTGGCGGAAGCCTTCGAACCATCCGGCGCGGCGGAATTCGCCGTCGGTCAGGACATCGATGCCGACCTGGCGTTGCATCTCGAGCACATCGATAATCGCCCGGTCTTCGATGTCGCGCAGTTTGTCGCGGCTGATCTTTCCGGCGGCAAGGTCGGCGCGAGCGGCAAGAACCTCCGGCGGCCGCAGCAGACTGCCGACGTGATCAGTATGGAAGTTCGTTACCGTTGCCATGAAAGGGGTCCTTACCGTTATTTCGCCAGGGCGGAGTCATAACATCGCGGACGCGGACGCCGGAGAAAAATGCGCTGCGCCCACGCGAATGGGCTGAAATAAAAATGCGTTTTTGAGCAATAAAAAAGGGCGGTTTTGAAACCGCCCTTTTTTCAACTCAGTACCGGTAATGATCCGGTTTGAATGGACCATTCTTGGGAATGGTAATGTACGACGACTGCTTGTCACTCATAACCGTGAGCTTCGCGCCGATCTTTTCGAGATGCAGGCGCGCGACCTTTTCGTCGAGATGCTTGGGCAGCGTATACACCTTCTTCTCGTATTTTCCGGTGCTGGTGTAGAGCTCGATTTGCGCCAACGTCTGGTTGGTGAAGGAGGAGGACATCACGAAGCTCGGATGGCCCATTGCGTTGCCGAGGTTTACCAAGCGGCCTTCGGAAAGAAGAATGATGCGGTGGCCGTCGGGGAAGGTGATTTCGTCCACCTGCGGCTTGATGTTGTCCCATTTCAGGTTGCGGAGCGTCGCGACCTGAATTTCCGAGTCGAAGTGACCGATGTTGCAGACGATGGCGCGGTCTTTCATCTTCCGCATGTGGTCGAGCGTGATGACGTCCACGTTGCCGGTAGCGGTCACGAAGATGTCGGCGCGCGGAGCCGCGTCTTCCATAGTCACGACCTCATAACCTTCCATCGCCGCCTGTAGCGCGCAAATGGGGTCGATTTCCGAAACCAGAACGCGGCAACCGGCTTGGCGCAAGGACGCAGCCGAACCTTTACCCACGTCGCCGAAGCCCGCGACCATCGCGACCTTGCCGGCCATCATCACGTCGGTACCGCGGCGAATGCCGTCCACGAGGCTCTCGCGGCAGCCATAGAGGTTGTCGAACTTCGATTTGGTGACGGAGTCGTTCACGTTGATGGCGGGGAACAGCAGCTTGCCGTCCTTCTGCATCAGATAGAGACGGTGCACGCCGGTGGTGGTTTCTTCCGAAACGCCTTTGATGTTCTTTGCGAGCTGGGCGAACCAGCCCGGCTTTTCCTTGAGAGTGCGCTTGATGAGCGCGAATAAAACTTCCTCTTCCTCGTTTTCCGCTTTGTCCAGGAATCCGGTATCGCCCTTCTCGGCGCGCAGTCCGTGATGGACCAGCATGGTGGCGTCGCCGCCGTCGTCCAGGATCATGTTCGGCGTGCCGCCGTCGGACCATTCGAAAATCTTGCGCTGGTATTCCCAGTAATCCTTCAAGCTCTCACCCTTAATGGCGAAGATCGGAATGCCGCGTTCCACGAGTGCCGCGGCGGCGTGGTCCTGGGTTGAGTAGATATTGCACGACGCCCAGCGAATTTCGGCGCCGAGTTCGGTGAGGGTTTCAATCAGCACCGCGGTCTGAATCGTCATGTGCAGCGAACCGGCGATGCGCGCTCCCTTGAGCGGCTTTTGCTTGCCGTATTCTTCGCGCGTCGCCATCAGGCCGGGCATCTCAGTTTCTGCGATGGAGATTTCCTTGCGGCCGAACCCGGCCAGCTTGATGTCGGCAATGGCGTGATCTTTGGCGGTCATGGATGGTCCTTTGAAATAGGTCTTTTCAGCGTGTCTGAAGGGCGCGGGCATATAGCAGCGGCGCCACGCGAGGGGCAAGGGATATAGAAAAACGCACGAGTCCCATGATGGGCGCAAAAAGATGGGAACGTGAAAATCACGCGTCTTCGTTGAATTTTCCGGCGATCAACGCGCAGATTTGCGCAAGGGCCTCTTCGGCCTGTGGGCCTTGGGCGGTGATTTCAACCGTGCTTCCCAGTCCGGCGCCCAGCATCATAAGGCCCATGATGGAACGCCCTGAAACGCCGTTGCCGTCCTTCACCACGGTAATTTCGCAGGGAAATTTTCCCGCCAGCGCTACGAATTTAGCGGACGCGCGCGCGTGCAACCCACGCTGATTGACAATAGTTACCGTCGCGCGGAGCGGTGTGTCCGAGTGTGTATTGTCGCTCATGGGAAATTTCAGTCGTGCAAATCGGTGGAAGCGGCACGCATATATTTGCGGCCCGCATCGATAGCTTCCTTCACCGCGGCCTCAAGGCCAAGCTTGTTGCGTACGCTGACGAGCTTGATAAGGCTCGGGAGGTTGGCGCCCGCGAGAACTTCAACCTTGCCCTTTTCGAGATGGGTAATCGCTAGATTGCATGGCGTCCCGCCGAACATATCCGTGACAATGACCACGCCTCCGCCGAGATCGACGGCTTTCACCGCCGCGGCAATCTCGAGTCGACGCTCCTCGATGTCGTCACTGGGTCCGATGCATACGCCCTTGATGTGCGTTTGCTCGCCCACGATGTGCTGCATGGCGGAAATCATTTCCGCCGCCAGGCGGTCATGGGTAACGAGCACGATTCCGATCATGGATGAGACGCATGTAAAATTAGGGCCGCGCACCATACCAGTGTTCGTGCGCGAAAAAACCCCGTCAAAGGCCGGCCAATGGCCCTGCGACAACGCTTCCCGCGTTCAGGGCATCTACCAAAGTCGCGATTTTCGCGGGTGCGGACACTTCGAACGGGTTGAGGACGATGAGCGGCGGACCTTGAACCGTGAGCGGCGCGGGAAGCGCAAAGTTTCGCGGTTCGGGCAAACGCGGAATGCCGGTTGCCTGCAATTCTATCGCGAGAACGACGGGCACAGGTCCCGAGTGCGGCAAGCGGACGATCCCTGCGCCCCGCATTTCCAAAAGTCCTTCGATGTTTTTCGGCGTGTCGGCCATCAGGCGGCCGTTTTCCTGAAAGAGGCGAGTTTGATCATCGGCCGTCAGCAAAGCTCCGGCATTGATAAGACGCAGTGCCAGATCGGATTTTCCGGCGCGGGATTGACCCAAGAGCAGAACGCCTGAGCCCTTCAATGCTACGGTGCTGGCGTGAACGAGGGCTGCGGTGCGCTCGGTCGTCACGCGCGCAAACTCCGCGGCAATAGAACCGTGAAACGCGCACCATGCGTTTCCTTGTTCTCCGCCCAGATGCGGCCGTCGTGGCTTTCCACGATCTGGCGCGCAATCGCTAGGCCAAGGCCGGAATTACGTCCGAAACCGTGTTCGGGAGGCCGCTCGGTGTAGAAACGGTTGAAGATTTTTTCGACATCGTCGGGTGGAATTCCCGGCCCTTCATCTTCAATGGACGCGCGCACTTCGCGCTCGCCGGGCGTGACAGTGACGCGCACGCGCCCGTTTTCCGGGCTGAATGAGACGGCGTTATCGATAAGATTACGAAAGACTTGGCCGAGGCGGTCGTCGAGGCCTTGCACTTTGGCCGGGCCGTCGCCTGCGCGCACGAAGTCGACTTTCACCCCGCGTTTCAGCTCCATGCCGTTGTAGATGTCGGCGATGGTCTCCAGCAGTTTTGCAAGATCGAGCGTTTCGGTCTGGGCCCGCGAAAGCTCGGCATCGAGGCGTGAGGCATCGGAAATGTCGGTGATAAGGCGATCGATGCGTTTAACGTCGTTTCTGATGACCGCGACAAGGCGTTCGCGCTGTTCGCCGGGCGGGGTGCGCTCCAGCATTTCCACTGCACTGCGCAGAGAGGTCAGTGGGTTCTTCAATTCGTGCGCCACATCGGCGGCGAAACTTTCGATGGCGTCGATCCGGTCGTAGAGCGCCCGCGTCATGGCCGCGAGGGAATCCGAAAGCTCGCCGATTTCGTCCTGCCGTTCGCTGAAGGTCGGGATGGTTTCATGCCCGGAGCGACCGCGACGCACCCGTTCCGCCGCGGCGGCCAATGTACGGATCGGTTCCGCGATGAAGCTGGCGAGATATAACGAGGACAAGAGCAGCGCTACCACCGCGAACAACGAGACTTGGATAAGCGCGAGACGCTCACCCTTTAGAATAGCGTCGATATCGCCGGATTCGGTCGTCAGCATGAGGACGCCGTAATGCGTTCCGAAGCGGCGGATCGGCACCGCTACGGAAATCACCAGGCGGTTTTGTTCGTTCACCCGTACCGCGTTTGCGGTATCGCCGGTCATGGCGTTGACGACTTCGTGATAGACGCGCCCGTCCTTGCCGCCCTCGAAATAGGGCTCGATTTGCGCCAGCGGTCGGATGCCCAACAGGCCGTCGTAGAAATTGTGTATTTCGGTGCCTACCTGCTGAAAGAAAGCGATGACCCTGTTGCTGGAGGACGCGGGAGGAAGCTCTTCCGTTGTCACCACGTTGCGCGCCAGAAGAAAGCGCGAATCCGTGAGCAGCGTGCCTTTGTTGGAATAGATTCGCGCGCGCAATCGCGTCGGCGTGATGAGCTGCCGCAGCAGCGGCTCGGCGGTATTGAGATCGATGCTGCGGTCTTCGGCGACGGCCGTGTATTCCGCGAGCGCGCCCGCGACGATCAGCGCCTGGTCTTGAATTCCGGCGATACGTTCATTGACGAGACCCGAGCGGTTGGATTGCACCCAAAACACGCCGGTGACGAAGACGACGAGGGCGAACGCATTGAAAAAGATAATGCGCCGCGTGAGCGCCGAGAAACGCGGGCGCACCGGCACGCCATAAAGCGCGTCGGCGTCGGCCACGGTTTAAACCTCCTTGTAACGATACCCCACGCCGTACAGCGTCTCGATGGAATCGAAATTATCGTCCACCACTTTGAACTTCTTGCGCAGGCGTTTGATGTGAGAGTCGATCGTGCGGTCGTCCACATAGACCTGATCGTCGTAAGCCGCGTCCATCAGATTGTCGCGGCTCTTCACGAAGCCGGGACGTACCGCCAGGCTTTGCAGGATAAGGAACTCGGTGACGGTCAGCCGCACCGGTTTTCCTTCCCAGGTGCACTCGTGGCGCAGCGGATCGAGCGTCAGCTTGCCGCGCACCAGTGTTTGCTTCGCCTGTTCCGGCCCGGCGGCTCCTGCGCCTTTCTTGGCTTCGCCGCGCCGGAGCACGGCTTTGACGCGTTCGAGCAGCAGACGCTGGGAGAACGGCTTGCGGATGTAATCGTCAGCGCCCGCGTTGAGCCCCATAAGCTCGTCGATCTCCTCATCCTTCGAGGTGAGGAAGATAACCGGCGTTTCGTTCGCCTGGCGCAGGCGGCGGAGAACCTCCATGCCGTCCATGCGCGGCATCTTAATATCGAGAATGGCGAGATCGGGGGGACTGGCGGTCAGCCCGGCGAGCGCCGAGACGCCATCGTTGAACGCCTTAACCTGATAACCCTCCTGTTCGAGCAGAAGGGTGACGGAGGCGAGGATGTTCTTGTCGTCGTCGACAAGAGCGATGATGGGCATGGCGCGGATCTTTCGGACGGGCTGGAACGTATCCTGGCGCCCAGTATAGTGAGACGCGACTGGAAATGAAGGCCATGCGGGACCTGGAAAAGACCAAGCTTTACGATCTTCTGGCGGGTTCGCCGCTGGTCGCCTTTTACGCTTGGAACATACACCGGGTCTGGCCTGACCTCGTCCAGAACTATTACATCCTTGCCTACGGGTATCCCGACCCGGCGGTTATCGCCGTGACGGTCGCGCAAGTGGCGGCGCAAGTCTTCGCGGCGACGCTAATCGTGCTTTTGCTGGTACGTAGCGTGCCGAAGGCGAAAGCTGGCTCGCTCATCCCGCGTGTAACGGCGTTAGCCGGCACATTTGCAGCGCTGCTGTTTCTCGGCTTGCCGTCCGCCGACATGTCCACGGAAACGGCTATCCTATCTTCGGTCTTAATTTTCGTCGGGCTGGCTCTGACCACCTATGCATTCCTCTATCTCGGACGCGCGTTTTCCATCATGCCGGAAGCGCGCCGTCTGGTGACACGCGGGCCTTACGCCATCGTTCGCCACCCGGTTTATCTGTTCGAGGAAATCTCAATCGTCGGCATCATGCTTCAGCACACCCAGCCTTGGGCCGCGCTGCTGCTTGTCGTTCACCTGGCGATCCAGCTTGCGCGCCTGGTTAATGAGGAGAAAGTCCTCAGCGCGGCGTTTCCGGAATACGCCGCTTACGCGGCTAAGACCGCGCGGCTCATTCCGGGCATCTATTAGACGAACTGAACCTTGAGGATTTCGTAGGAGCGCGCGCCGCCAGGTGCCGCGACCTCGACGGTGTCGCCGGCGGTCTTGCCGATCAGCGCCCGCGCGATCGGGCTGGAAATCGAGATGCGGCCGTTCTTCGCATCGGCTTCGAGATCCCCGACGATCTGATATTTCATCTTGGCATCCGTGTCTTCGTCGGCCAGCGTCACCGTAGCGCCGAACATCACCGACTTGCCGGACAGCTTGGAGACGTCGATCACCTCGGCGCGGCCGAGCTTGTCTTCGAGATCCATGACGCGACCCTCGATGAAGGCCTGCCGCTCTTTGGCGGCGTGATATTCCGCGTTTTCCGACAAATCGCCGTGCGCGCGCGCTTCCGCGATCATGCGGATCGTGGCAGGACGCTCGACACCTTTCAGGTGCGAGATCTCGTTTTCCAGGGCTTCATAGCCCGCGACGGTCATCGGAATCTTATCCATGGCTCATTCCAAATGCTTTACAGAACAAGAACTTACCCCTTCCGAAGCCTAGCTTGCGGAAGAGAGACAAGCACAACAATAAAAGGGGCAACGCCTCCGTGCGAGCCTACAGCCCGCGACTTCCTCAAGAATAGGACTGGAGGGGGGCGACTTCAAGAGAGCCGGATTTCAGCGACCCGATGGCCTGCACCGAGGCCGAAGCGCCGGCCATGGTGGTGTAGTAGGGGATTTTCATCTGCAGGGCGGTGCGCCGGATCGAGGCGGAGTCGTTAAGCGCCTGGGAACCATCGGTCGTATTGAAGACGAGGACGATCTCGCCGTTCTTGATTGCATCCACGATATGGGGACGGCCTTCGAGCACTTTATTGATCGTTCCCACTTTCAGTCCGGCACCTTCGAGGAAGCGCGCGGTGCCGCGCGTCGCCACGATCTCGAAGCCCATACGGATAAGCTGCGCGGCGGGAGCAACCGCGAATTCCTTGTCTTCGTCCTTCACCGAAAGGAAGACCTTTCCTGACAGCGGCAGGCGTGTGCCGCCGCCGATCTGGCTCTTTGCGAAGGCGCGGCCGAAATCCGTGTCGAGACCCATGACCTCGCCGGTCGAGCGCATCTCCGGACCCAGGATCGTGTCCACCCCGGGGAAACGCGCAAAAGGAAGCACGGCTTCCTTCACCGCGATGTGTTTTTTCTTGGAGAGCTTGAGATCGAACGATGGAATTTTTTCGCCGGCCATGACGCGAGACGCGATGCCCGCAACCGGCAAGCCGATGGCTTTAGCGACGAATGGCACGGTACGGCTGGCGCGCGGGTTCACTTCCAGGACGAAGATTTCGTTTTTCTGAATGGCGTACTGCACGTTCATAAGGCCGCGCACTTGCAGCGCGCGCGCCAGAGCCACCGTTTGCCGCTCGATCTCGGCGATAATGTCGGGCTTGAGGGAGTGCGGAGGAAGTGTGCAAGCCGAGTCACCGGAATGCACGCCTGCTTCCTCGATATGTTCCATGATGCCGGCGATGAAGACGTTGCCGTCTTCGTCGGCGAGCGCGTCGACATCCACTTCCGTCGCGTGCTGCAGGAACCCGTCGATCAGCACGGGATTGTCGCCGGAGATGCGGAAAAGTTCGCCCGATTTGAGCGCGTTTCGGAGGCCGGTTTCATCGGCCACGATAATCATGCCGCGTCCACCCAGCACGTAGGAAGGGCGCAGAATGATTGGATAGCCAAGGCCGCGCGCGGCATCGAGGGCGCCGTCCAAATCCATCGCGGTGCCGTTTGGCGGCTGTTTCAGATCGAGTTTCTTCAGCAATTGCTGGAAGCGTTTGCGGTCCTCGGCCAAGTCGATGGCGTCCTCGGACGTGCCGAGGATCGGCATATTGGCGCGGCCCAAGGCGCTCGCGAGTTTCAGCGGCGTCTGGCCGCCGAATTGAACGATGACGCCTTTCAGCGTGCCCTTCGATTGCTCGACATGCAGGATTTCCAGCACGTCCTCCGCGGTGAGGGGCTCGAAATAGAGTCGGTCGGACGTATCGTAATCGGTGGACACGGTCTCCGGATTGCAATTGACCATGATGGTCTCATAGCCCTGCGCCGACAGCGCGAACGAGGCATGGCAACAGCAATAATCGAACTCGATGCCCTGGCCGATGCGGTTGGGGCCGCCGCCGAGAATGACGATCTTCTGGCGATCGGACGGGCGCGCTTCGCACTCAGCGGCGCCGTTCATCGGCGCTTCGTAGGTCGAATACATATAAGAGGTCAGTGCGGCGAACTCGGCGGCGCAGGTGTCGATACGCTTATAAACGGGATGGACCTTCAGCTTCTTACGCAATGCGGCGAGATCCGATTCCTTTTTACCCGTGAGGTTGGCCAGCCGAATATCCGAGAAGCCCATGGCCTTGAGCGCACGCAGGTCTTCCGCCGTTTTCGGCAGGCCGTTTTTACGCACGGTTTCTTCGGCGCGGACGATCTCCGCCAACTCGCCCACGAACCACGGATCGTAACCCGTGATGCGCGCAACTTCGTCGGCGTCGAAATTCAGGCGCAACGCCTGAGCCGCAACGCGCAACCTGTCCGGCGTCGGGCGGCCGAGCGCGCCACGAATGGCATTGGCGTCGTCACCCTGGCCGATGCCGGGAATTTCGATCTCGTCGAGGCCGGAAAGCCCGGTCTCGAGCGAGCGCAATGCTTTCTGCATCGATTCCGCGAAGGTGCGGCCGATGGCCATGGCTTCGCCGACCGATTTCATGGACGTGGTCAGGGTGGGTTCCGCGCCGGGAAATTTCTCGAAGGCGAAGCGCGGGATTTTTGTCACCACATAGTCGATGGTCGGTTCAAAGGAAGCCGGTGTGACGCGGGTGATGTCGTTGGTGAGTTCATCCAGCGTGTAGCCGACGGCGAGCTTGGCCGCGACCTTGGCGATGGGAAAGCCGGTCGCCTTAGAGGCGAGCGCCGACGAGCGTGAAACGCGGGGGTTCATCTCGATGACGACCATGCGGCCATCTTTCGGATTGACCGCGAACTGCACGTTGGAGCCGCCGGTCTCGACGCCGATTTCGCGCAGCACCGCGATGCTCGCGGTGCGCATGCGCTGATATTCTTTGTCGGTGAGGGTAAGCGCAGGTGCCACGGTGATGGAGTCGCCGGTGTGCACGCCCATCGGATCGACGTTCTCGATGGAGCAGATGATGATGGCGTTGTCGGCGCGGTCGCGCACGACTTCCATCTCGAATTCCTTCCAGCCTAGGACGGATTCTTCGATCAAAATTCCGTGGCCGCGCGAAGCTTCCAGCGCGCCGTCGGCGAGTGTCGCGAATTCTTCGCGGTTATAGGCGATGCCGCCGCCGGTTCCGCCCAAGGTGAACGACGGGCGGATAATGGCGGGCAGGCCGATCGTGTCGAGGGCCGCAGTGGCTTCCTTCAGATCGTTGGCAACGACCGAGCGGCAGCATTCCAATCCGATTTTTTCCATGGCGGCACGGAAGAGCTGACGGTCTTCCGCCTTGGCGATGGCTTCGGCGCGCGCCCCGATCATTTCGACATTGTATTTCTTGAGCACGCCGCTTTCGGCGAGATCGAGCGCGGTGTTGAGAGCGGTCTGTCCGCCCATGGTGGGGAGGAGCGCGAAGGTGCGTCCTTTCGGAACGTTGACGCGTTCGCGCACGATGATCTTCTCGACGAATTCCGGCGTGATCGGTTCGATGTAGGTCGCGTCCGCTAGGCTGGGATCCGTCATGATCGTGGCGGGATTGGAATTCACCAGCACGATGCGGTAGCCCTCGGCGCGTAGTGCCTTGCAGGCTTGAGCGCCCGAGTAGTCGAATTCGCAGGCTTGGCCGATGACGATAGGTCCCGCGCCGATGATGAGGATGGTGTGGATATCGGCGCGTTTGGGCATAGGTCCGTCTCAAAAAAACGCCCTCGCGAAGAGGGCGGGTACCGCTAGCTTCTCCAGCGCAGGGTTCGCGCCTGGACTGGATTCACGAAGGGCGTTCCGTTTTTCACCGATTCGGCCCACGCCTTCTTGAGGCGGTGGTACCATATTGCGGGCACGTCCGCGTCCTGAATTAGCATCTGCGCGCCGGAATATTTAAGCCCCTCTTTCTGCATTTCCACCATTCTTCTGTCCTGAGACAAGAATTCGCGAGCAAAGGGACGCAAAAACGGCTTCAGGGCCGAAAGCCAGGGAATCGTCCAATAGAAAACCTGCGTTACCAGGGTTTCATCGGCGGTTTTCGGCGTGACCGAGGTGAACCCCAGGACTTCGTGGCGGCCGGCCCGGATGCGTTCGAACCGCAGGCCCGGGAGCTCGAATCGGATTTCGGTCGTCAAGTCGCCGCCCAGAATCCTGTAAAAAAACGAGTTGGACGACGGCTTGTGCGTCATCATCGTAAAGCCGCGCACTGACGGTGCGTGATGCTTGGATTTTTCGTGAATGGATTTTTCCGTGCGCCACCACCAGGAGCGGTGAACGAAGGGGCCGTGCGCCGGGTCCATCAGGCCGACGACCGCATGATCCAGCGCGCAGGCGAAGGTTTGGCTTTCCACGAAGCCCGGCCCGGCTTGACCCGCCATCGGGCCGATAGGCATGTGGGGCGGGGGGGCGTCCGGCGCCGATTTGGCGTCCGCCGCCATGTAAATCCAAATCAGGCCGTCCTGTTCGCGCAACGGATAATTCGGAACCCGGATATTGCCGGGTTCTACGTTTTGGTCTTGCAGGATCGACGGGATATGCGTGCATAAGCCGTCGTCGCGAAAACGCCAGCCGTGATAGGGGCACTCCACTTCGCCGCCGACCATGCGGCCGGGCGACAGAGGCGAGGCGCGGTGCGGGCAGACATCACGAAGCGCGAAGGCTTCGCCGTTTCCCTTGCGGGCAAGCAGGAGCGGCTCGCCTAACAAAAATTCACGGCGCATAGCGTGCGGCGCCAGCGAACGCGAAAGGCCGGCGACATACCAAAGATTGCGCAGGAAAGCGGTGTCTTCGCTCACGCATGGCCCTCGATTTTGCCGTTGATAGGCTAGTGTCCAGATTCCGAAATTCGCTTCATGCCTATATAGCGCTTCGGCGAATTTCGGAATCGAAAGGACACTAGCAATCTATTGATTTCTAGTGTCGTTTAGTTTCCGAAGTTCGCCAAGCGCTTGATATCAGTATTGGCCGAACATCGGAAACACGACACTAGGGGCGCGGCCCTGTCATCCCGCTCGAGCGAGAGGCTGTGGATTCTATTTCTTCAGTAGGGTGTCGCGCGGTGTGCGGAAGAGTTCCGCCTTGTATCCGGGGAGCTTGAAGGCCCAGCCGCGGGTGCGCGCGTTGATGGCGTCGGCATCTTTGGCGGCTTCCTGCTTGAGCGCCTGGGCGGAAAGGGTGGCAAAAGCCGCCCCATCCTTGTCGGCGGTTTTCACCTCAAGCGACAGGCCATCGAAGGTTTCCGTGACGAGAATGGCCGCCTTGGAAAAGTTTACTTCCGATTGCGGCCGCACGTCATCGAACGGAAAGTCGGTGATCGCGAGCGCTACCGTATTGGCCGCACCGGGATAAGACAGTTCTTTGCCGGCGGGAATATTGGCGAGCGTGAAATTCTCGTCGGTATTTTTTTCACGCGAGACGGAGTAGGCGGTGCCCGCAACCGGCGTAAGCCGCGCAAGACGAATGCGGTCGCGCGTGACGCTGGGAATATTCTTGTCCAGCCAATCGGCAATTGAAGGTTTGGGCGTGAGATAGCCGCGCGCCAACCAAGCCTGCGCTTCTCCGGGCTTGCGGACATAACGCGTGGAGCGTCCCTCCACGTCGGCGGTCGCATCGCTCTTGCCGATCAGAACGTCGGCGAGCGTCTTTTTTCCTGTTTCGTCGTACACCGTCATGCGTACGGCATCGCCGCCCGTATCCGGCGGGCTCAAGCCCAGCGCGGCCCAATAGTCCTTATTCGCGGTTTTTGCCTGAACGATTTCCATGTTGGCGATACCGACGACGGCGGCGCGCACCTGGCTCGCATCGGCGGGAAAGAGATTGCGCTCCGGAATTCCCCATTTGCCGTCGACCTTGCGAACGTGGAATCCGCCGGTTTTGTCCTCGATGGCGATTTCGCCCACCGTATTGGCCTGACCGCTCAGTCCGGGGAACAGCGGCCGAGGCTCGAATTTCGGCCCGCGTTCCGAACCGGTGACAACGACAGCTGCCACGGCGAGACCCACGAAGAGCAACGTGGCGCCGCCCAGCACGGCCAGCCGGCGACGGCGGGGATCGCTCAGGGTCGTCATTGCAATCCGCGCGCCCTGGCGCGACGACGGCGGCGCAATACCGCCAGCACCAATGCGGCTACAGCAACGAGGAGCGGCACCAGCGCGATATTGATGAAGGCAAGGCGTGTGCCCAGCGCTTCGACGTCGCTGCGCAGGTTGGCCTGAACGTCGCGGAGCGAAGCGCGCGCCGATACGAGTTGACGGCGGAACCTATCCACTTCGGTTTGCTGCGCTTTGGTCAGCACCTCGCCTTTGGCGCCGCCTTCGCCGCCTGAGCTCTGCAGGGTGCGCAAACGCTCTTCGGTCTGGGTCACTTGGCTGCGCAGACGTTGCTCCTCGGCGAGGAAACGTGTCTCCGCCTGACGGCGTATCTGGTCGACCAGGATGAACGGACGCGAGGAGCGCGCGCGGGTGCGCAGCGAAATGAGGTCGCTCGAACCCGACATGTTCTCGATCGCGTTCTGCACGAAGGCGCCATTGTCGGCCGTAGGCACCATGACGCGTTGGCCCAGCACGGCCTGGGAGTGCACCCAGAACCGGTCGTCCAGCATGTCGGTGTCGGCGACAACAATGATGTTGACGTTTTTCGCCTCTGCGACTGGCGGCGGCAAAGGCGCCGGGGGCGGAGAAGGTGCTGCGCCTTCCGTCGGTGGCGGTTTAAGCGGGGACGGAGAAGGCGCGCCGTTCGGGTAGGCGCTTTTAGCCGGGCCGGTGATGCGCGCAGCCAATGTGAATTTGCCTTGCGACTCGAAGCGCCGGAGCAGGTCCTGCGGATCGCGCATGCTTTGAACCAGTTCCGTGTCGGTGCGCGCGGCATTGCCGGAGCTTTGCATCAGGGGCGTGAATTGCGTCGTTGCGCCCTTCACCGGACTGAGCGCTCCGGCGCTTGCGACGTTGATCTGTTGCAGATTGCCGGTGACCGGATCGGAAGCGTTGAAGTCGCTCTGCGTAAGGCCCAACCACACGAGATAATCTACAACCTGATTTCCGGCCTGAACGCGCTGGGCGCGGTCGAGGTCGGTGACGATCTTGGTGATGTCGAAATCCACGCCCCAGGATTTGAACAGAGGATCGAGCGAGGAGGAGGTGCGCGCAGGTGGTCCGCCGAGCGCAGGGTTGGATTGCGCGGCGATGCTTTCCGAGAAGGGGTCGACAAAAGCGATGAGGTGCCCGCCGCGCATCACAAATTGATCGACGGCGTAGAATGTCGGATCTTGCATGTCCGACGGGTGGATGACCAGAAGCGTGGAGATGTCGGCGGGAATGCGGTCCACCGTCTTGTCCAGCATCTGTATGTCGTAGGCTTCGCGCAGTTGCGAGTAGAACGCGTAAGGCTGTGCGTTTCCCTGTAGCGACGCCCTCATGCCGCCGGGACCGGTTTCGAGCGGTAGCTCGCTGATAATGCCAAGCTTCGGCTTCTTGGTGTTCGCGAGCTTATAGATGAGCGTGCTGAGGTCGTATTCGAGATATTGCTCGCGCGAGATGTCGAAGAAGGGAATGGTCTCGCGGCCGTCCACCGTGTTCGTGCCCGAGAGGCCGAAATAGATGGTCTCGCCGTTCTGGGTCGGAATGCCTGTCAGCCCTGCGGCAACCGCTTGGTCTTCCGCCGGCGTAAAGGGTTCGGGGTCGACTTCTTCAACAATGACCTTTCCGGGCGCCGAGGATCCGTATTCCTGCAGCAGGTCCCTGACGCGGTCCGCGTAGGCGATCAACTGCGCGTATTCGGTGGAGGCCTTGCGAGAGAAGAAGAACCGCAGGGTTACCGGCTCGCCGATGCGATTGATCGTGGCGCGGGTCCCGGCCGACAGCGTGTAGAGGCTGTTCTGAGTAAGATCGACCCGTGCGTTACGCAGCCATGTTTGAGCCACGACGTTGATCGCGACGAACAGCACGACGCCGAGAACGATGGATAGCGAAGCGACGAGTTTGCGGGAAAGGGTCATGTTATCCCGCCTTCTTCATGTCGATGAGCAACGTATTCACCGACAGAAACAGGGCCATGAGCGACGCGAAATAGACGATGTCGCGAATATCGATGATGCCGCGCGAGATCGCGTCGAAATGCGTGAGGAAGCTGAAAGAGGAAACCGTATTCACCAACGTAACCGGCAGGAAAGCGTCGAAGAAATCGACGACCAGCGGCGCTCCCGCGATCGTGAATAGGAAACAGACGACGACGCTGACGACGAAGGCGATGACCTGATTGGACGTGGAGGCCGAAATGGCCGCGGAGATGGCAAGATAGGAACCTGCCATCAGGAGGCTGCCGATATAAGAAGCAACGATAACCCCGTTATCTGGATCTCCCAGATAATTGACCGTGATCCAGACGGGGAATGTCAGGGCCAGCGCGACCGCGGTGAACGCCCAGGCCGCGAGGAACTTTCCGAGGACACTCGCCCAGATTGGAATTGGAAGCGTGAGCAGAAGTTCGATTGTGCCGCTGCGCCGTTCTTCCGCCCAAAGCCGCATACCGATGGCGGGAACCAGGAAAAGATAGAGCCAGGGGTGATAGCCAAAAAAGACGGCGAGGTCGGCGATGCCATTGTCGTAGAAATGTCCGATGTAGAATGTGAAAGCCCCCATCGCGAAAAGAAAGATCACGATGAAGACGTAAGCCAGCGGCGTGGCGAAATACGCCATGAACTCGCGCTTGAACACGGAAATCACGCCGTTCATGACGCGGCCCCGGATTTCACGTCGCCGGTGGTGAGCGAGCGGAAGACATCTTCCAGCCGGCCGTTTTTCGTCAGGCTCGCCGGTGTTCCATCGGCAACGATGCGGCCTTTGTCGATGATCACCGCGCGCGTGCACACGGCATCCACCTCTTCGAGAATGTGGGTGGAGATGATGATGGCTTTCTCGGAGGCCATCGCGCGGATGAGATTGCGCACGCTGTGTTTCTGATTGGGATCCAGTCCGTCGGTGGGTTCGTCCATCACGAGCACGGGCGGGTCGTGCAGGATCGCCTGCGCAAGGCCGACGCGCCGCTTGAATCCCTTGGAAAGAGTCTCGATCGGCTGTTCCAGAACGCCCTGGAGCTCGGTGCGCCGCGCCGCTTCCGCCACTTTTTCCCGCGCGGTGGCGCCCGACAGACCACGCGCTTCCGCCACGAAATTCAGGAATTGGCGCGGCGTCATGTCTCCATAAGCCGGCGCGCCTTCCGGCAGATAGCCGAGCTGTGACTGCGCGGCGATGGTCGCGGTCTCTACGTCGTGTCCGCAAATGCGCACGCTTCCCGAAGTCGGATTCAGGAAGCCCGCGATCATCTTCATCGTGGTGGACTTGCCGGCGCCGTTGGGTCCGAGAAAGCCGAGCACTTCGCCTTTCGGTACGGCGAGATCAATACCGGCCACGGCCGTGATGGGGCCGAACTGCTTCACCAATCCTGCAATCTCGATCATTTCTACCGGGGCGGAAAAAGGTGGGCCTTTCCTCTAGGAAAATCGGCCTGGTCAGGCAAGAGGCGAGCGCGTTACCGATGCGTCATGCCTTGAGGTTTGGTCAAAAAAATCGGGGCTCTGGTGGAGCCCCGGGAGGGAGTTCAAGGTTTTTAGAATTTCGTCGATTGACTGGACGCCTAAACGGCAGGGGCTGGGGGGCTGGGTCAAAACTCCCGATCAAGCGCAACCAGCCAATCGACCCCGCCACTCTCCTAGTGCAAAGGGGCGGTGACGTGACCCGATTGGGGCGATTTCGTGGCGGGGAATTACGGCCGCCCACGCGCGTTTTCATCTTGCAGCGCGGCAAAGCCAAGCTCATGCTGGCGATGATGACCAACGAGCCCATAGGATTTGGCGCTGCCGTTTCCGGCGAGCGGAGTTATCCACAGAGCGGAAATGGTCATACGCGAACCGCCGAAGTGCGTTTCGACCGGCGGGAACTCGATCGCATCCTCAATTTGTACGGGCGCATGGTGGCGGCGGGCGAATGGCGCGATTACGCCATCGACTTCTTAAGCGATGCCGCCGTGTTTTCGGTTTTCCGCCGTACCAGCGAGGTACCGCTCTATCGCATCGAAAAGCGCCCGCGTCTGAAAGATCGGCAGGGCGAGTACGCGGTCATCGCGCCCCAGGGCCTGGTCATGAAGCGCGGCCACGAATTGGCGCAGGTGTTGCGGGTTTTAGAAAAGAAACTGATCAAAGCGTTGGCTGCGGAATAAAAAAGGCCCCGGATCCCTCCGGGGCCTTTTTGTTTGACGATTGAGCGCCCGTTACTGGCGGCGGTTGCCGAGCAACTGCACCAGCATCAGGAAGAGGTTCACGAAGTCGAGATAGAGGCGAAGCGCGCCCATGACGGCTTTCTTGCCGGCGACCGTGCCGTCGTCCCCGACATAGTAGCTTTCCTTGATGATCTGCGTGTCATAGGCGGTGAGGCCGGTGAAAATCAAAACGCCGACAACCGAGATGATCCACTGCATCATCGTGGAGCCGAGGAATATATTCACGACCATCGCGATAAGCAGGCCGATCAGGCCCATGAAGAGGAACGATCCGAAGCCGGTTAGGTCGCGCTTCGTGGTGTAGCCCCAGAGGCTCATCGTGCCGAACGTCGCCGCAGTGATGAAGAATACGCGGGCCACGGATTCGCCGGTGAAATTGAGGAGAACCGACGCGATGGAAATGCCCATCAGCGCCGAGTAAGCCCAGAACGTGCCTTGAGCGGTGGCGAGGCTCATGCGCTGGATACGGAAGCTGAGGAAAAATACGAACGCGACGGGCGCAAAGATGGCGACCATGCCGAGAAGCGTCAGGCCATACATGCCGGCGGTGGGATTATAAGCGAAGAAAATATCGCGCAGCGCGGTGTTTGCCGTGGCGAAAGCAGCGATGCCGGTGAGGCCGAGCCCCATAAGCATATAATTATACACGCGCAGCATATAGGCGCGGAGACCTTGGTCGACTGCTGCCGCTGTCGCGGTGCTGCTTACGCGTCTGACGTCGTATTCGGCCATAGTGACGATGCTCCTCATGACTGCGCCGTAAGGCGCGATGACTAACGTAATATCGTTGCTTGTATGCTTCGCATCAAGATGCGGCGGTTTTGGGGCAACATAAATTTGCCGTATTTCGGCAAGCGCCATCAGGGATTTCTCAAGCGGCGGGCAGGTTTTTGTGCCAGCGCCGCGTATCCTCCCGCCAGTCCCAGCACGAGACTGGCAATCACACCGCCGCCGATGGTGACCGCCAACGTTGATAATGAGACCGTCAGCGAAATCTCGAGAACGAAGCGTGTGACGCACCACGCGGCTGCGAGGCCTGCGGCCAGCGCGGCGGCCCCCGCAAGCACGCCTAGGATTCCGTACTCAATCGCATAGATAAGCGCGAGACGCCCCCGCGTAGCGCCGAGGACCTTGAGAACCACGGCATCGTAAATGCGCGCGCGATGCCCGGCGGCGATGGCGCCAGCCAGAACCAGGACGCCGGCTAGAATGGCAATGACGCTTGCGGCGGCGATGGCGTTAGCCAGCGTTTCCACAAGTGCGCCGACTTCGCTCATGGCCTCTCTCACACGCACAATCGTGATGTTGGGAAAGGTCCGCGAAACGGCATTGAAAAGATTTTCTTCCTCTTGCGGCGCCAAGCGCACCGTGGACAGGAACGTATGCGGCGCCTTGTCGATGATGCCGGGCGAAAGAATGAAAGTGAAATTGATGCCGCCGGTGCGGTAATCGACGTCGCGTAGATTGTAAATGCGCGCGCCGATATCCCGTCCCAACACGTTCACGGTGATCATGTCGCCGAGCTTAAGGTGGAAGCCGTCCGCCAATCTCGCGTCCAGCGAAACCAGAGTCTCGCCCTGATAATTCTCGGGCCACCATGCAGGTCCATTCAAAACACGCACGTCTTTTGGTTTGACGGCGGCGTAGGTGACGCCCCGGTCGCCGTTTAAGGCCCAGCGAACCTGCTCGTCGACGCGGGCTTCCGCAACCGGGACTCCGCCTAATTTGGTAATGCGTCCGCGCAACATCGGCGTGGCCTCGAAGGCCTCGGCCGTGGAATAATTTTTCACCAGCGCCGCAAAGGCGGGATAGTCGGCTTCTTGGATGTCGATAAAGAAGAAGCTGGGAGCGCGTTCGGGAAACTGGTCCTCGATTTCGTGCCGTACGCTGGACTGCACAAGCGTCACCGTAGCGAGCAGCGTAAGGCCAAGACCAAGCGCCACGACGGCATCGCGCGCCGGCGCGGCCGGCCGCGTCAGATTGCCGAGCGCCAGACGCGTGACATGAGAGCCGCGTGGCAAAGCACCAAGCGCATGGCGCAGGCCCTCGCCGAGGAAGCGCAACACCAGCAGCACGAACACCGCGCCTGCCAGAAAGTAGACGGTAAAAAGCCGATACGGGGAAAACGCGATGGCCAGGCACGCCACGGCCGCGAGCGCCATACCCGCATAGAGACGCAAAGGAAGACGCGCGCGTGCCTTACTGGGTGAAACAAGGTCGCGAAACAATCCGGCGGGGCCGATGACTTGGCTTCGCGAAAGCGGAGGCAATGCGAAACCCAACGCACACAGCGCGCCGAAACAGCCTGCGAGCAAAAGGGGGTGAGCATAGATAGCGAAGCGGGCAGGGGCGGGAAGCTCGTTTCCGAAAATTCCCTCTACGAGAAACGGCAAAGCCGCACCCAATGCGAGGCCTAACGCAATTCCCAGGAGAGCCACCGCCATGATCTGAAGAAGATAGGTGAGGAGGATCTCTGCCTCGTCTGCACCCAGGCTCTTCAGAGTGGCGATGGTATTGCGCCGGCGCTCTATGAAAGCGCCGACCGCTTGCGAGGCGCCGACACCGCCGACGATCAGCGCAGTCAGTCCAATCAGCGTGAGAAACATCGTCGCTTGGCGCACGAAACGCGAGACCAAAGGTACGGCATTGTCGCGGTCGGCAATGCGAAATCCGCTTTCGGGGAACTGGACTCGCAAGGCGTCGCGGAAATCGTCCGGCGTGACCCCGCCGTTCAGCACAATGCGGTAACCGTAGGTGACGAGGCTGCCCTCCGCGCCAAGACCGGAGTGCGACAGGCCTTCGTTTGAGATCAGCAACCGCGGACCGAGCGAAAATCCGCCTTCTACGCGGTCGGGTTCGACCGCGATGCGCGCGCGCAAAGTGAAGTCGGCGCTGCCTACGCGGATCGTGTCGCCGACGCGCGCACCCAATCGCGCCAGCAACGTGTCTTCCGCCGCCGCCCCGCAGTGTGGATTGCAGGAAAGTGCTTGGCGCAGATTCACGGCGGGAATGAGGGCAAGCGCTCCGACGAGCGGATAAAAGCCGTCCACCGCTTTCAGTTCGATAAGCGCACGCCGATCGGACCGGCTTGCCATGCTTCGCATCGTGGCTATGGAGGAAACTTTTCCGAAGCGGGCGAAGAATGCGCTCTCTTGGCCGTTTGCCGGAAGATACAGGCGGCGCGCCGAAATATCGCCGCCCAAAAGCGTGCGGCCTTGTTCTTTCAGGCCGCCGAGGAAAGCTTCCCCTAGCGAGCCGACGCCCGCTATGGCGGCAACGCCCAGCGTGAGCGAGAAAAGGAAAATTCGGAAACCCGATAGGCCGGCGCGCATCTCCCGGCGCGCTAAACGCAGGCTCACGAAAAGCCTGCTCATTTTTTCGTATCCGCCACGATGAGGCCATCCTTCATGCGCAAGCTGCGGCTGCAACGCGAGGCCAAGACCTCCTCATGCGTAACCAGGAACAGCGTGGCGTTGATGCGCGCGCGCAAGGCGAACAGAAGATCGACGATGGCCGCGCCCGTCGCGCCGTCGAGATTGCCGGTCGGCTCATCCGCAAAAAGAATTTGTGGCTCGTGGACGATGGCGCGCGCCAGCGCCACCCGCTGCTGCTCGCCGCCCGAAAGCTGCGACGGATAGTGCGCGGCGCGTGCCGCGAGGCCGACATCGCCCAGCGCCGCTCGGGCGCGGTCGAAAGCATCCGATCTGCCGGCCAACTCGAGCGGCACCGCGACATTTTCCAATGCAGTCATGGTCGGAATGAGATGGAAGAACTGAAACACGATGCCCACGCGCGTACGCCGGAAGCGCGCCAGGAAATCCTCGTCTCTGCCCGTGATGTCGGTGCCCGCGAGAATCACTTGGCCCGCGCTCGGCGTTTCCAGCCCGGCGGCGACCATCAGAAGCGAGGACTTGCCGGAGCCGGATGGGCCAGTCAGCGCCACCGCTTCGCCTTGGCCGACGGCGAGAGATACGCCGTTGAGGATGTTGACCGGCCCGGCATCGCTCGCCAATGTCAGCCGTATATCCCGAAGGTCGATGGCGGGCGCGCGTTCTGTCGAGAGGGTCATGTGAGAAAAATTCCGCGCGTCCTGAAATTCACAGTGATGTCGATGATGTTGGCCGGTCTTATCTCCGCGCCCGCGACGGGCGCGCCGCTGCGCATCCTGGCTTTGGGAGACAGCCTCACGCAAGGGTATGGCGTGCCGCCGGGCGCCGAATTCCCCGCGCAGCTCGAAAAAACATTGAAGGCGCGCGGCCACGATGTCGTGGTCGTCAATGGAGGCACGTCGGGCGACACCAGCGCTGGTGGACATGCGGCGTTGGAATGGATGCTTGCAGCCGGCTCGAATTCCTTGCCCGATGCGGCCATCGTGGAATTGGGCGCCAATGATGGCTTGCGAGGCCTGCCGCCCGCGGCCATGGAAAAGAATCTCGACGCCATTCTTGCGCTCCTGAAGAAGAACGGCGTGCCGGCGTTGCTGACGGGAATGAAGGCGCCGCGCAATATGGGGGCGGATTACGCGGCGCAGTATGACGCTGTTTTCCCGCGCCTCGCAGGCAAATACAGCGTAATGTTTTATCCGTTCTTTCTCGAAGGGGTGGCGTTGAATGCCTCGCTCAATCAGCCGGATCTTATTCATCCCAATCCCAAGGGCGTCGCGGAAATCGTGAAACGAATGCTTCCTTCCGTGGAAAAACTGCTGGCGCAGGCAAGGGCCCACAAACCCACATGATCGGACGTTTACTCTCGGTCGGCGGATTTACGGCGCTCTCCCGCCTCACGGGCTTCGTGCGCGACATTTTAATGGCCTGGACGCTGGGGAGGGGATGGCTCTCGGACGCCTTCATCGTCGCCTTTTTGTTTCCCAGTTATTTCCGCTCGATTTTCGGCGAAGGAACGATCAACCCCGCCTTTCTGCCGCGCTATGCGGCGCTTAACGCCAAGGGTGAGCAGGAAAGCGCTGCGCGTTTCGCCAATCAGGTGTTTTCCTGGCAGATCGCGGCGCAGCTCGTGATCTTAGCCGTCGCGCTTCTTGCGATGCCGCTCATCGTCCGCGCCATCACGCCGGGCTTTCAGGACAACCCGGAGCAATTCGCCGCGACCGTGGATCTCACGCGCATCACCTTTCCCTATCTCCTTCTAACGGTCGTGGCAGTCCAGCTCTCGGCCATGTTGAATGCGATGGAAAAATTTTGGGCCGCAGCGGCATGGTCGAATTTTCTCAATCTGGCGATGATCGCTTCGTTTCTGGTCTCGCATTGGTTTGAAAGCCCCGCCTACGTGACCGCTTGGAGCGTCGTCCTGGGCGGCGTGTTGCAGCTCGTCTTCATTCTATGGGCGGGCAATCGCGAAAGCCTGCGGTTGCGCATCGTATGGCCGCGCTGGACACCCGAGATGAAGGAATTCTTCAAGGCCTTTGGGGCAGTGACGTTCGGCGCCGCGAGTGTCTTGATCGCGCCATTGATAGATACGGTGCTCGCGAGCCTTCTGCCTGAAGGTAGCCGTACCGCGCTCTATTACGCCGATCGGATCAATCAACTCCCCTTAGGCGTGCTCGGTATCGCGATGGGAACGGTACTCCTTCCCGAAATGTCGGCGCTGCTCGCGAAAGGCAACCGCGCTGGATCGGACGCAGCGCAAAACCGCAGTGCGGCGCTTATCCTTCTTCTGACGCTCCCCTTTGCAGCCGTGTTCATCGCCATTCCTTCCACGATCATGCAGGGAATTTTCGCGCATGGCGCGTTCGACGACGAGGCGGCGCGTCTCTCGGCCGTGGCGCTGGCGGCCTATGGAGCGGGGCTTCCTGCGATGGCGCTAGTCCGCATCGTGGCGTCAACGTTTTATGCACGTCACGACACGATGACGCCGGTGCGGGCGACCGTTATCGCGCTCGTCTCCAACATTGCTCTGAAGGTTCTTTTTGTTTGGGGTTTTGATCTCGGTCTTGCCGGCATCGCACTGGGAACCTCGTTGGGTGCCTGGATCAACGTGGCAATCCTGACCTGGATGGGCCGGAGCCGCATGCTGCTCGCCATCGAAACCGCTTTCATGCGTGCGTTACCGCCGGTTTTGCTTTCGGCCATTGCGGCGGGCGCGGGCGCTTTGGCCGGGGAGCGTCTCGGCATGATGTTTTCGGGTGGCCGGTTTGCCGATCTGTTGTCGCTGATTGCGGCCATTCTCGGCGCGGGCGTGGGTTATCTCGTCACTGTTCTCCTTTTCCGGCGCGCTCTGCCGCTCGGCCGCCTGGCAGGGAAGAAATGAGAAATGATCAGGCTCTTTGTTGCGCTCGAGATTCCGCCGGACGCCGCCAAGCGACTTGAACTCGTGGGCGGAGGCGTCCCTGGCGCTCGCTGGTATGGAGCGGAGCGCCTTCACCTGACGCTGCGGTTTATCGGCGAGGTCGACGAAAGAGCCGCGCGCGACATCGACGATGCCCTCAGCCTCGTTCGCGCACCGCAGTTTTCACTCGAGATTTTCGGCGTCGGACAATTCGGCGGTAGGCTGCCGCATGCCTTGTGGGCAGGCGTGCGCGCCAATGAAATGCTTATGCACCTACAGCGGAAGATCGAGACCGCGCTGCAACGCTTCGGGTTGCCAGCCGAGCAGCGAAAATTCACCCCGCACATCACGCTCGCCTATTTGAAATCGCCGCCGCGCGAAAAGGTGGTGGATTTTCTCAGTCACCACGCGCTGCTATCAATTCCGGCTTTTACGGTCGAGCGGTTTTCGCTGTTCTCCAGTCACTTGTCGCCTGGCGGTTCGATCTACCGCGTGGAGCGCGCTTATGCGCTCGAGGAATCGCGTTCCTCGATGTCTTCCATCGCCGCGTCCGACAAGCCGAAATAGTGTCCGATCTCGTGAATGAGAACGTGCCGGACGATATGTCCGAGCGGTTCGTCGTGTTCTGACCAGTAGTCGAGAATGGGCCGCCGGTAGAGGAAGATCATGGTGGGCGAGGGCGCGTGCGCGCCGGCTTCGCGATGCGATAGCTCGGGACCGTGAAAGAGCCCGAGAATGTCGAACGGGCTTTCCAGTTCCATGTCGGAAACGACGTCGTCTTCCGGAAACTCCTGGACCATGTAGACGAGGCCCTCGGCCAATGCCCGAAAATTCTCGGGCAGCCCGGCAAAAGCTTCACGTGCCAGCGCTTCGATGTCGTCGAGCGAGGGTGCGTTGTGGTGCGTCCAATCCATCTTCGTTATGTTAGCCTATTCTTGGCCCGAACGGAGAAGCGGTAATTCATGCCTAAGCTTTCGCCGAAGGAACGCGAAGACGCGTTAAAAACGCTGCCGCACTGGACGAGTGAAAAATCCCGTGACGCGATTTCCCGTACGTTCGTCTTCAGGGATTTCAACGCCGCCTTCGGCTTCATGGCGCGCGTCGCCCTGTTGGCTGAAAAGATGGATCATCACCCCGAGTGGTCGAACGTCTATAAAACCGTGAATGTGACGCTTTCGACGCATGATGCCGGCGGCGTGACCGAAAAAGACATCGCTCTGGCGAAAGCCATGGACGGATATGCCGGACTCTAGCCGCGTTTACTTCTTCTTTGCGTTCGCGACGAGGTCATCCACCACGGAAGGATCGGCCAAAGTGGATGTATCACCGACGTGGGCGAGATCGCCTTCCGCAATTTTGCGCAAGATGCGGCGCATGATCTTGCCGGATCGCGTCTTCGGCAGTCCCGGAGCGAATTGAATGACATCGGGCTTGGCAATGGGACCGATATGTTTCGACACGAACTGCTTGAGCTCCTCAATGAGAGCATCGGACGGCGTGACGCCGACTTTCAGCGTAACGTAGGCGTAAATGCCTTGGCCCTTGATGTCGTGCGGGAAGCCTACCACCGCGGCTTCGGCGACCTTTGAATTGCCCACCAGGGCGCTTTCCACTTCGGCGGTTCCTAAGCGGTGCCCGGATACGTTGATGACGTCGTCGACGCGGCCGGTAATCCAGTAATAGCCGTCTTCGTCACGGCGGCAGCCGTCGCCGGTGAAATATTTGCCGGGGTAGGTTTTGAAATAGGTGTCGATGAAACGCTGATGATCGCCATAGACGGTGCGCATCTGGCCCGGCCAGGAATCCAAGAGCACCAGATTGCCGGTGCATGCGCCGTCGAGAATCTTTCCGCCTGCGTCCACGATCGCGGGTTGCACGCCGAACATCGGCTTGGTGGCCGAGCCCGGCTTCAGGTCGGTTGCGCCCGGCATGGGGGAAATCAGCGTGCCGCCGGTTTCGGTTTGCCACCACGTGTCCACGATGGGGCAGCGCGAGTCGCCGACCGTGCGGTAATACCAGAGCCAGGCTTCGGGATTGATGGGTTCTCCCACTGAACCCAGCAAACGCAGCGACGCCCGACTTGTCTTCTTCACGGGACCTTCGCCCTCGCGCATCAGCGCGCGGATGGCAGTGGGCGCGGTGTAGAAGATGTTCACCTTGTGCTTGTCGATGACCTCCCAGAAACGCGACGTCGTGGGGTAGGTCGGAATGCCTTCGAAGATCAGCGTGGTCGCACCGTTCGCGAGCGGCCCATATACGATATAGGAATGGCCGGTAACCCAGCCGACATCGGCGGTGCACCAATAGATGTCGCCGTCGTGATAGTCGAAGATGTATTTGTAGGTGAACTGCACATACAGCAGATAGCCGGCGGTCGTATGCAGTACGCCTTTGGGTTTTCCGGTCGAGCCCGACGTATAGAGAATGAATAGCGGATCCTCGGCGCCCATTTCTTCAGGCGAGCAGACGGCGGAAACCTTCTTCGCTTCTTCATGGTACCAAACGTCGCGTCCGGTCTTCATGTCGATTTTGCCGCCCGTGCGTTTCACCACGATGACGCGCTTGACGTGCGCGCAGCGCGACACCGCTTCGTCGGTATTAGCCTTGAGCGGAACGGTCTTGCCGCCCCGTAATCCTTCGTCGGCGGTAATGACGATATCGCTTTTGCAGTCGTCGATACGTCCGACCAGGCTGTCCGGTGAAAATCCGCCGAACACGACCGAGTGAACCGCCCCGATCCTGGGGCAGGCCAGCATCGCGTATGCGGCTTCCGGGATCATCGGCAGATAGATGGTGACGCGGTCGCCTTTCTTGACGCCGTTGGCCTTAAGCACGTTAGCGAAGCGGCAGACTTCGTCGTGCAGCTCCTGATAGGTGATGCGACGGCTTTCGGAAGGATTGTCTCCTTCCCAGATAATCGCCGTTTGCTTGGCGCGTGCGGGCAGGTGACGGTCGATACAGTTGACCGAAACGTTCAGCGACCCGTCATAGAACCATTTGATGTGCAGGTCCTTGGCGTCGAAAGAAACGTCCTTCACCTTGGTGAAGGGTTTGATCCAGACAAGATGATCCTTCGCCTCGCGGCCCCAGAATCCTTCAGGGTCGTTCACCGACGCGGCGTAATATTTTTCGTAACGCTCAGGCGTCACATAGGCGCGCGCTTTCCACTCGGCGCTGACCGGAATGATTTCGTCGGACATGGCTAGGCCCTCTCGCGGCCGCGATATTGTACGGAGAGAGGGCTTGCTTCAAGTAAGGATAGAAGCGGCCTCGGCGGTCGGCGAACGCGAATTACGTAGCGTCCGTCGCCGCATTGTTGGCCGTACGCCCGCGCTTGCCGCTGCCGCCTTGTGTCTTCGCTATATCCTCAAGCCTTCGCTCTACGGACTCGAACACCCGGCCGACAATGATCGTGGGCGTGGATTTGGAGTCGTGCCGCGGTTCTTCGCTTTTGACCACGATGCGCGGGCGTCCCGCGACGTCGATTTCGGCGGTAAGCTTCAGGGCGTTCTTACCGCTGTCGGGCGCGTGATGTGGGACTTCCACGACCACGCGCGCGCCTACGATATGGGTATGGAATTTTTTCAGACGGTCGACGCGTTCTCGGATGATGGTTTCAAGGGCTTCAGAGGGCTCCATCTGCCTGAAGGAAATCTGCAGCGGGCGGTCCATGTATGCCTGTCCTCGGTGCTACGCTTCTGAAGTGATAAGTGTGCTGCCGCTCGTTCGTTCCGTAAAGTTCATTGTCTTGACTTCGTGCTTGGGAAGCGCAAACTCGAAATGTCCCAGGGGCGCTGTCCGCGAGTAGGCGAACGGCTGAGACCGCTATGTCGCGGGTCCCTTTGAACCTGATCCGGCTCGTACCGGCGGAGGGAGCGGAGATGAATAAGCCCATTCAGCATGCGCCGACGAATGCCACCATCACGCGGGGCAATCTTCCCGGCTCGAGGAAAATCTACGATGGCGCGTTGCGCGTGCCTTTCCGCGAGGTCGGGCTTTCCGGCGGCGAGGCTCCGGTAAAGCTTTACGACACGTCAGGCCCCTACACCGACAATCAGGCGCCGATCGATATCGAAAGGGGGCTGCCGGCCTTGCGCCGCGCGTGGATTCTCGAGCGCGGGGATGTCGAAGAGTACACGGGTAGAGAGCGGCGTCCCGAGGACGATGGCTTGAAGCCGGGTGAGCTTCTCTCCGTACCGCAATTCAATCGGCGCGGCTTGAAGCCGCTGCGCGCCAAACCCGGTAAAAACGTCACGCAGCTGGAATATGCCCGCGCCGGCATCATCACCAAGGAAATGGAATATATCTCGGCGCGCGAAAATCTCGGCCGCTCCGCACTCGCCGACGGCAATTCCTTCGGCGCCAATATCCCGCAGATCATGACGCCGGAATTCGTGCGCAGCGAAGTGGCCCTAGGCCGGGCCATCATCCCGGCGAACATCAATCATCCTGAAACCGAGCCGATGATCATCGGCCGCAACTTCCTCACCAAGGTGAACGCCAATATCGGCAATTCCATCGTCACCTCGGGTGCGGCGGAAGAAGTGGAGAAGCTCGTCTGGGCCATTCGCTGGGGCGGCGACACGGTGATGGACCTTTCCACCGGCCGGCACATTCACACCATCCGCGAATGGATCGTCCGCAATTCTCCCGTCCCCATCGGCACGGTGCCGATCTATCAGGCTCTGGAAAAGGTCGGCGGTATCGCCGAGGAACTCACTTGGGACATCTATCGCGACACGCTGATCGAACAGTGCGAGCAAGGTGTCGATTATTTCACGGTGCATGCTGGCGTCCGGCTGGCGCATATCCCGCTTTCGGCGGATCGCGTTACCGGCATCGTGTCACGCGGCGGTTCCATTCTCGCCAAGTGGTGTTTGTCTCATCACAAGGAAAATTTCCTCTACACGAACTTCGAGGAAATTTGCGCGATCCTCGCGCAATACGACGTGTCCTTCAGCCTCGGCGACGGACTGCGTCCAGGCTCGACGGCGGACGCAAACGACGCGGCGCAATTTGCCGAACTGGAGACGCTCGGCGAACTCAATAAGATCGCGCAACGCTATAACATCCAGACCATGATCGAGGGCCCCGGCCATGTGCCGATGCACAAGATCAAGGAAAACATGGATCGCCAGCTCAAGGCTTGCGACGAGGCGCCTTTCTATACGCTTGGCCCGCTCACGACCGACGTGGCGCCTGGTTACGATCACATTACGTCCGCCATCGGCGCCGCGATGATCGGGTGGTTCGGAACCGCCATGCTTTGCTACGTCACGCCTAAGGAGCATCTCGGGCTTCCCGACCGCGACGACGTGAAAGCGGGCGTGATTGCCTATCGCATCGCGGCGCATGCAGCCGACCTCGCCAAGGGGCATCCGGCGGCGAGGATTTGGGACGATGCGATTTCCAAGGCCCGTTTCGAGTTCCGCTGGCGCGATCAGTTCGCGCTGGCCATGGATCCGGAGACTGCGGAAGCTTTCCACGATGAAACGCTGCCCGCCGATGGCGCGAAGGTCGCGCATTTTTGTTCCATGTGCGGACCGAAATTCTGTTCCATGAAAATTTCGCAGGAAGTACGGGACGCTGCAAAAGGGCAGAACGATACGTTGTCGTCGGCCGAAATCCGCGCCGCCATGGCCAGGAAATCCGCGGAGTTCAAGGAAAGCGGCGCCGAGATTTACGTGCCGAAATCCGCCGCCGAGTGATTCTCGGCGGAACGGGCGCATTTCTGCTACGTTATATCATCGGAGGGGCTTTCCCTTTGGGAGAAGCCAAATGACGCTGAAGACCATCTTACGTTCCGCCGGATTGGCCATAGGCCTCACCGCTGGAATTTGCGCTGTGGCCGTACCGGCACAAGCGCAGGGCTATCGCGACCGCGGCTCGTCGTGCCTGATGAGCGCGCGCATCTCGGGCTATAATGCGATCGACAATCGCACGCTCATCGTGACCGATACCTCGCGCAATCGTTATCGGGTGAGGCTGGTGGGCGTGTGCAACGGCCTCGACAATCCCCGCATGAGCATTGCATTCCGAACCAGCAGTCGTCTGGCTTGCATAGGCTTAGGCGACCGGGTGGCGTTCCGTGATTCCATTTATGGACGCCAGAGCTGTTCGGTTCGCAGCGTTCAATTGATGGGACGCGGGGATCGTGATCGGGACGACCGCTGGGACCGTAACGACCGTTGGGACCGTAACGACCGTTGGGACCGTAACGACAGGAACTAATCGAACCGTATGGCTCTCTCCCGGCGCTTGCAGTAAGCAAGCAGCCGGGAGGCGGCCATGCGCGGTTACTTTGCCGTCGGCGTCGACGGCGTTTCCAAGGCGATGAATCTCGGTAATCTCGTGCGCATCTCTCATGCGTTCGGAGCGAGTTTCTTTTTCACCATCGACCCGAAGATCAAGCTCAGCGACGCCATTTCTGACACGTCGGCGGCACAGGGGCATATGCCGCTCTACACCTTCAAAACCGACGAAGATTTCCGCCTTCCAGTCGGCTGCGACTTGGTGGGCGTCGAGATCACCGAAGACGCCGTCGAGCTTCCCAGTTTTCGTCATCCCTTGAGAGCGGCCTATGTCTTGGGCTCGGAGCGGATGTCGTTGTCTCCCGAAATTCTGGCGCGCTGCAAACACGTGGTGCGCATTCCCATGAAGTTTTCCATCAATGTGGGCATGGCGGGCGCCATCGTTCTCTACGATAGGCTGCTGAGCATGGGGCGGTTTGCCGAGCGTCCGTTGCGGGCGGGCGGGCCTTCGGGAAAGGCCGCTGTTCCGCCGCCGCATCGCTGGGGTTCGCCCATTGTCCGCAAACGCGGCTAGGTCGAAACATAGGGATTGTTCCCAATTACGCCCAAATCATGCTTTAAGCGCTGGAATTGCGCGGACGGAGTGCGTGGTTCAAAAGGGTTCCATCAATGCGTGTTCGTTCAATTGGCGGTTGGAAGTGGATCGGCGTGGCTGTGCTTTGCGCCTGTTTCGCGCCTTCGGCTCAGGCGCAGTCGCCCACACTCCTCGGGGGTTTCAAAGATTGGTTCGCCTATACATCGGGAACTGGCGCCAATCGTACTTGCTATGCGCTTTCGGAACCTAAGTCTTCGAATCCCAAGGGCGCGAACCGCGATCCCGCCTTTTTCCTTATTTCCACTTTCCCCGGCCGGAAGGTCGCAAATGAGCCGTCTTTCGTCGCTGGATATCCCTACAAGGATGGCACTAAAGCGCGGCTGCAGGTGGGTTCGGACAAATTCGATTTCTTCACCAAGAACGACGGCAACGCGGGCGGCGCCTGGTCGGACAGCCCGGCGGAGGAACGCCGCCTGATCGATTCCATGCGCCGTGGTTCGCAACTGGTGATCACCGGCACATCGGCACGGGGCACACTGACCCGCGACACGTTTTCGCTATCGGGCATTTCCGCCGCGCTCGATCGCGCGGCTCAAGCTTGCCAGTGATGAGCGCCCAGCTTCCATCGTTGATCGGGCTCTCGACCGTCGAGCTGGAGTCGGCGCTTACCTCGGCCGGTTTGGACGCCAAGCAGGCGCGCATGCGCGCGCGGCAATTGTGGAATTGGATCTATGTCCATGGAGCGGGCGATTTCGCGTCCATGACCAATCTCGCCAAGGACTTCAGAAAATTTCTTTCGGAGAGTTTTTCGGTCGCCCGCCCGGAAGTGGTGACCGAACAAATCTCGGAAGACGGCACGCGTAAGTGGCTGTTGCGCACCGAACCCGGCGTGGAATTCGAGACCGTTTATATTCCCGAAGAGGACCGCGGCACCCTGTGCGTGTCTTCTCAAGTGGGTTGCACGCTGACATGCCGCTTCTGTCACACCGGCACGCAGAAATTGGTGCGCAACCTGACGCCGTTGGAGATCGTCGGCCAGATCATGGTGGCGCGCGATTCACTGGGCGATTGGCCTTCAACGGGCGAGAACCGCCGCATCACCAATGTGGTGATGATGGGGATGGGCGAGCCGCTTTACAATTTCGACAACGTCAAAGCAGCATTGGCTATCGTGGCCGATGGCGATGGCTTGGCATTGTCCAGGCGCCGCATCACGCTTTCCACCGCCGGCGTTGTGCCGATGATCGGTAAGGCGGGCGCTGAAATCGGGTCGATGCTGGCCGTGTCGCTGCATGCGGCGCGCGACGAGGTGCGTGACGTCATCGTGCCGCTGAACAAAAAATATCCCATCGCCGAACTGCTCGATGCATGTCGCAGTTATCCCGGGCTCTCCAATGCGCGCCGCGTCACGTTCGAATATGTGATGCTGAAAGGCGTGAATGACAGCTTGGCCGATGCGCGTTTACTCGTGAAGCGCATCGCTGGAATCCCCGCCAAGATTAACCTTATCCCTTTTAATCCCTGGCCGGGCGCGCCGTATGAGTGCTCGGATTGGAGCCAGATCGAGCGGTTCGCGGAAATCGTCAATCGCGCGGGTTATGCCAGTCCCGTGCGCACACCGCGCGGGCGCGACATCATGGCGGCGTGCGGCCAGCTGAAAAGCGAAAGCGTCAAAGAGCGCGCCAGCGCGAGGCTGGCGAAGCTGAAGTCGGAAGAATTGGCGCGGATGCCGCACTGACGACGAGAATGTCCGTTTGGGAGGGGACGGATATGAGGACAACATGGTTTGCGCGGGGAATAGGTTTCCTGCTCCTCATTTGGGGCGCGCTTTTTTTCGGCTCTTTTCTTTCGTTCTTCCTGATTTCTCCTACAGGCGACGGGTTCACGCGCGGATTAAACCGCGTCGTGGTTTTCCTAGCGGCGCAAACCACGGCATTGATCGTCGGCGTTCTGGTCCGTCGTCTTACGCATTCGCGCACGCGATTGGTTTCAGAGCGCGTGTATTTTCTTTCGCGGCTGCCTGTCATGGCGGCGGTCGTTGAAGTCGCACTTTTCACACTGGTTCTTCTCGTTTTCTGGGCGGTCGAATAATTTCTCGTTGCCGCGCCAACCGCTGCGGCTTGTATGTTCTCAGGACATTGCGCAGGATTGCCTCAAATAAGCGGGGAGGGCGGTTGCATCTCGCCCGCGGGTGGAAAGTGTTAGGAGAACCCATGCGCAAAATCCTTGGCGCGGTGCTCGTCGCCGTGTTCGCTTTTTTTGTAGCCTCGCCGCAAGCGGAGGCTCAGTCCGCTAGCCCGCCATACGGCATCGCCGCCAAACGTCCGCTTTTCGGCGGCGCCTGTAAGGCCTGCCCCTGGGGAGTTCTCGCCTATGCAACGGCCCAGGCGATGAAGCCTTATGGCTATGAGGTGCAGATATGCTGGGTGTGCTGGTCGAACCTCGGACCGCGCGCAATGGCGGATAAGACCAAGCCGGTTGCTCCGTCGGAAGATGTCGGCGTCGATCCGGAATATGTCGAGCCTCCGCCGGACGGCATTCTCGATTTCAGCGCCACCAGCGAGGTCAACCTCATCAGTGCCTGGAACGGCACGGCTGCTTACGCGAAGGACAACAGGAAGCGGCAGAATTATCGCGTGATCGCTGCGCTTCAGCAGCCCAACTATCTGCTGGCGGCCGCCAGCAAGAATTCGGGCATCAAGAGTCTCTCCGAGATCAAGGATCGCAAGCAGGCCACCTGGGTCGTGGTGGATGGCAATGAAGCGACCAACGACGTTCTCGCCTATTATGGGATCACCGAGGCTCTTCTGAAGTCTCACGGCGGCGGTTTCGTGCCGCGCAGCGCCAACCGTACGATGCGAGCATCTGCCGACCTGATCATTCACAATGGCTTGCTCGTGAACACTCCCGAACAGCGCGTATGGTACGAAGCCACGCAGCTTTCGGACCTCGTGTTTCTTCAAATGGACGAGAAGCTGATCGAGCAATTGGCGCGGCTGCCGGGATATGCGCGCGCCACCGTGCCCCTGTCGGCGATGCGCGGCATCGACAGACAGATTCCCACGGTGATGCGTTCGACGCACTTCATCTATGTCCGCGATGAAGCGCCCGATGATTTCGCCTATACGGTCGCAAAAGCACTCGACGAGCAGCAGCAGGTCTTCCGCATGCAGGCGGAGCCTTTCTACTACGACCCGAGGCTCGTCGCGGTTTCGACCGTCATTCCGCTGCATCCGGGCGCGCTGAAATATTATCGTGAGCGCGGTTACGTCAAATAACGCGGCAGTGGGTTTTTCCTTTAAATAGACCCTGGTTACGGGGCTTCACTGGGGGTGTGGCGCTTGTCGCCGCGCCCCCTTTCCTTTAGACGCTCCTGCGCGGTCTTGAAGGCTTGTACCGGAGTCGAAATTGTCCAAAAGCGGCATCAAAAAAGTGGTTCTCGCCTATTCGGGCGGTTTGGACACGTCTGTCATCCTGAAATGGCTGCAGACCGAATATGGCTGCGAAGTCGTGACCTTCACGGCCGACCTCGGCCAAGGCGAAGAGCTTGAGCCGGCGCGCGCCAAGGCGAAGCTGCTCGGCATCAAGGACGAGAACATCTTCATCGAAGATCTGCGCGAGGAATTCGTGCGCGATTACGTGTTCCCCATGTTCCGGGCGAACGCGCTGTATGAAGGCGTCTATCTCCTGGGCACGTCCATTGCCCGGCCGCTCATCGCAAAGAAGCAAATCGAGATCGCCGAGAAAACCGGCGCCGACGCCGTGGCGCACGGCGCGACGGGCAAAGGCAATGATCAAGTGCGCTTCGAGCTCACCTATTACGCGCTCAATCCAGACATTAAGATCATCGCGCCCTGGCGCGAGTGGTCTCTCACCTCACGCACCAAGCTGATCGAGTTCGCGGAGAAGCACCAAATTCCCATCGCCAAGGACAAGCGCGGCGAAGCGCCGTTCTCGGTGGACGCCAACCTCTTGCATTCTTCCTCGGAAGGAAAAGTGCTCGAGGATCCGGCGCATGAACCCGATGCTATCGTCTACCAACGCACGCTGAGCCCCGAAGATGCCCCGGACAAGGCGACGGTGGTCGAAGTCGGCTTCGACAAAGGTGATGCCGTTTCGGTCGATGGTAAGAAACTGTCGCCGGCAACCTTGCTCGCTCAGCTCAATGCGCTGGGTAAGGCCAATGGCATAGGCCGCCTCGATCTCGTCGAAAACCGCTTCGTCGGCATGAAGTCGCGCGGCGTGTATGAGACGCCGGGCGGTACAATCTTGCTCGCCGCGCATCGCGCGGTGGAATCGCTCACCCTCGATCGCGGTGCAGCGCATCTGAAAGACGAACTCATGCCGCGCTATGCCGAGCTCATCTATAACGGGTTCTGGTTTTCTCCCGAGCGCGACATGCTGCAGGCCGCCATCGACAAGAGCCAGGAAATGGTCGCGGGCACGGTGCGGCTGAAACTCTATAAGGGCAATGTCACCGTCATCGGCCGTTCCTCGCCCAACTCGCTTTATGCGCAGGATCTGGTCACCTTCGAGGACGACAAGGGCGCCTATGATCAGAAGGACGCGGCAGGCTTTATCCGCCTCAATGCGCTGCGTTTGCGCACGCTCGCAAAGCGCCGCCGTAAGACCCGCAAATGAGCGCCAACGCCGACGAAATCGCCTACTGGAATGGAAAACAGGGCGAACTCTGGGCGACGGGACAAGAAGAAAAAGACGCGAATCTCGCCGCCATTTCCGGCGCGCTGATGGTGTTCGCCTCTCCCCATCCAGGTGAACGCGTTCTCGATATCGGCTGCGGCACCGGGACGACAACGTTGTTGCTGTCCGAGGAAGTCGGTCGCGCTGGTACCGTTCTGGGCGTGGATGTATCGCGTCCAATGCTTCAGGTCGCTCGAAGACGCGCCCACGCAATGAAGTTCGAAGCGCGGTTTACGGAAGCCGACGCCGCATCTTGCGATTTCAAGCCAGAATACGATCTCCTGTTCTCCCGCTTCGGCGTGATGTTCTTTGCCGATCCGCAAGCGGCATTCATCAATATTCATCGCGGCGGCAGAAAAACTGGGCGTCTCGCATTTGTTTGCTGGCGGGCTTTTTCCGAAAATGAATGGGCTTTCGCCCCGTATCAGGCGGCGAAACATTTACTGCCGCCTTCCGATCCGCCTGATCCATTCGCTCCCGGCCCCTTCGCCTTTGCCGATCCGGCGCGTCTCAAGACGCTGCTTTCGCGGGCTGGTTTTCGCGACATCGCGATCGAAAAGCTCGACTCGATCATGTACACCGGCCCCAACGTCGAAACCGCGACCGTGCAAGCTATGACTATGGGTCCGCTGGCGCGAGCTTCGTCAGCGCTCGATGACGCTACCAAAAACAAAATCCGGGAAACCGTGAGCGCGCGGGTGAAGGATTTCATCACGCCGCAGGGCGTTACCCCTAAAGCCGCGTGCTGGCTTGTGGGCGCGAAAGTCTAGATATCCAACGCCGCGTTCAGCGCGTTGTCCTGGATGAAATCGCGGCGCGGCTCGACCGCATCGCCCATCAGCTTGGCGAACAGATCGTCGGCCTCGTCGGCGTGCTCGACCTTCACCTGCAGAAGGGTGCGGGCATTTTCGTCGAGCGTCGTCTCGAACAACTGCTCTGGGTTCATTTCGCCGAGGCCTTTGTAACGCTGCAGCGAAACGCCTTTGCGCCCCCACTCGAAGACGACATCGAGAAGCTCGGTCGGCGAGCGCACATCGCGGGTTTCGTCTTTGCGCACCAGCTTTCCGGCATGGAGATAAGCGGCCTGCAATTCGGCGGCCATGCGGTCAAGCTTGCGTGCATCGGCGCTGGCGATGAGCGCGCCATCAATGGCGACGGCTTCGCGCACGCCGCGTACGTCGCGCCAGAATTTCAAGCCGCCGTCGGCGGTGGGCTCCCCGTGCCAGCCGCGTTCGGTCTCGTCCGACAGCGTATCGAGACGGCGCGCGATATAGGCGGCGGTCTCGGCGGCGCGTGTCTTGTCGTTCAGGATGTCGGGGTTCATGGCGCCCGCGATAGCCGCCTGTTCCAGTACGAAACGAGGATAGTGACGCGGGAACCCGCGGAGCGCCTCGCGCGCAGCCAGCGCCCGCTGGATCAGAATATCGAGATCCTTACCCGCCAGTTCCTCGTCGGTATGCAGCTTGAACAGTGCTCCCGACGAACCCTCACCGACGAGGTAATGCTCGAATTCGGCTTCGTCCTTCAGGTAGCGCTCGGATTTGCCGCGCGTAACTTTGTAGAGCGGCGGCTGCGCGATGAAGACGTGCCCGCGCTCGATCAGTATCGGCATCTGGCGATAGAAGAACGTGAGGAGGAGCGTACGGATATGGGCGCCGTCCACGTCGGCGTCCGTCATAATGACGATCTTGTGGTAGCGGAGCTTGTCGGGATTGAATTCCTCGGTTCCGATGCCGGTACCGAGCGCCGTGATGAGGGTGGCGATCTCCTGACTGGAGAGCATCTTATCGAAGCGAGCGCGCTCGACGTTCAAGATCTTGCCGCGCAACGGAAGAACCGCTTGGTTGGCGCGGTTGCGGCCCTGTTTGGCCGAGCCGCCGGCGGAATCGCCCTCGACGATGAATATCTCGCATTTCGCGGGGTCGCGTTCCTGGCAATCGGCAAGCTTGCCGGGCAGGGACATGCCGTCCAGCGCGCCTTTGCGCCGCGTGAGTTCGCGGGCCTTGCGCGCCGCTTCGCGCGCCGCGGCGGCCTCGATGACCTTGCCTACGACGGCGCGCGCTTCGCTGGGATGCTCTTCGAACCAGCCGCCCAGTTGCTCGATCACCACGCCTTCGACCACGGGGCGGACTTCCGAGGAAACGAGCTTGTCCTTGGTCTGCGACGAGAATTTCGGATCGGGGACTTTCACCGAAAGCACACAGGTCAGGCCTTCGCGGCAATCTTCGCCGGTGAGCGGCACCTTGTCCTTCTTGGCCGACGCCATTGCATCGGCGTATTTCGTCACGACACGCGTCAGCGCCGCACGGAAGCCGGCCAAATGCGTGCCGCCGTCGCGCTGAGGAATGTTGTTGGTAAAGCAGAACATGCTCTCGTGATAGGAATCGTTCCACCAAAGCGACAACTCCACCGTGGTGCCGTCGCGTTCGGCCGATAGCGTGATCGGTTTCGGGATCAGCGCGACCTTGGCGCGGTCGAGATAGGCGACGAAAGCCTCGAGGCCGCCGTCGTATTTCAGAACCGTTTCCTTTTTCTGCACACCGCGCTTGTCGGCCAGCACGATGGTCACGCCGGAATTGAGGAAGGCGAGCTCGCGCAGCCGGTGTTCCAAGGTTGCGTAGTCGAATTCGGTCTTGGTGAAGGTTTTGGTCGAGGGGAGGAACGTCACCTCCGTGCCTTTGCGCCCCTTGGCTTCGCCGTTTTCCTTCAGCGGGGCTTCAGGCTCGCCGTCCTTGAAGCGCATGAAATACTCTTTGCCGTTGCGCCAGATGCGCAAGTCGAGGACTTCGGAAAGCGCGTTCACCACCGACACACCGACGCCGTGCAAGCCGCCCGAGACCTTGTAGGCGTTCTGTTCGAATTTTCCGCCGGCATGCAGCTGGGTCATGATGACCTGCGCAGCGGACACGCCTTCGCCCTTGTGGATGTCCACCGGGATGCCGCGTCCGTTGTCGCGCACCGTGCAGGATCCGTCGGGGTTCAATTCGACATCCACCCGGTCGCAATGGCCGGCCAAGGCCTCGTCGATGGCGTTGTCGACCACCTCGTAGACCATGTGATGCAGGCCTGAGCCGTCATCGGTGTCGCCGATATACATGCCTGGGCGCTTGCGCACGGCATCAAGGCCCTTGAGGACCTTGATCGATCCGGCGTCGTAAATCTGCGCCTCTGGTTGGGGTTTAGGCGTTACCATCAACTCGCACTCACAAACTGACCGTTCGAAACGGAGAAAAACTGCGCTGCGCCGGCAAGGCCGGCGAATAGTTCGGTGTCGGTGCCCGTCATCCACGCTTGAGCGCCGAGGCCGAGGATTTCCTCGAACAGTGCCTCGCGGCGGTTGATGTCGAGATGGGCGACGATTTCGTCCAGGAGCAGAAGCGGTGGCGTTGCCTCGTCGCGCGATGCGGTTTGCGCGCGAGCATTGGCCAACACGATGGAGATGAGGAGCGCTTTTTGTTCGCCCGTGGAACAGTCCCGGGCATCCATGCGCTTAATCGTGTGACGCACGGAAAGATCGGCGAGATGCGGGCCCGCGAGGGTGCGGCCGGACTCGGCGTCTCTCGAGCGCATCCGCGAGAAGCTCTGGCGCAAAGCATCTTCATCAGTCGCGTGATCGCCCATGGCGTCATCGAGCACCAGATGGGCCGCGGGAAAGACGCTGGTCTCACGGCGGGCGTCGAGTTCTTCGTTGAGCCGGGCGATGACGGCGAGCCGCGCCGCGCTCATCGCCGCACCGGTTTCGGCCATGGTTTCTTCCAAACCGTCGAGCCAGACCGGATCGAGCCGGTTCTCGCGCAACAGCCGGGCGCGCTCGCGCATCGCGGTTTCATAACGCGTCGCGCGCTTGGCATGACCGGGATCGAGACCAAAAACCAGACGATCGAGAAAACGGCGGCGCTCGGAAGCGCCTTCCAGGAATAACCGGTCCTGTATGGGTGTCAGCCACAGCATCGGCGCTATCAGCGCCAAATCCGCGCTATGGCCGGGCGCGCCGTTCAAGTGCACGGCGCGACGCGGCGGTCCGTCACCCGAGCTCGCGATAAGTCCCGTGCCGATGTCCCAGGCATCCGCCGCGCGGGCAATCGTCGCCGACACTGCCCAAGGGCTGGCGCCGAATTCGCTTTCGGCGGCCTGCGTGTCGAGGGGCGCGCGGCGCTGCACGTCGACAAGCTTGGCGCCGCGCAGGCCCTTGCCGGGCGAAAATAAGGAAATGGCTTCCAGGCAGTTGGTTTTGCCGGATCCGTTGGCCCCCGCCAGCACCACCGGACAGGGTTTCAGTGTCAGATCGGCGTTCACGTAAGAGCGAAAATTGACAAGATGCAGGCGTGTCAAAGCGCGCGGCACAAATGCCGATGGCGTAGAAAGCGGAAACGCGTTGGTCCCGCCGGAAACCCGTACAACCTGTTTTTTCAAACCTTCAGACCCGCATCGGCATGAGGACGTACAGCGTGCGCGTATCGTCCTTGTCTTCGATCAACGTGGGCGAACCCGCGTCCGCCAGCAGGAAACGAACGTCCTTGCCGGTAACCTGCCCGGTGATGTCGAGCAGATAACGCGCGTTGAACCCAATTTCGATCGCGCCTGCGCTGTAATTGGCGCCGAGTTCCTCGGTCGCTGTGCCGGATTCCGGATTGACCACCGAAAGCGTCACGCGGTCCTTGTCGATATTCAGTTTCACGGCGCGCGTCTTGTCCGCCGAAATGGTGGAAACACGGTCGACGGCCTGGGAAAATTCCTTGGCGTCGAGCGTGAGCGCCTTGTCGTTGTCCTGCGGGATGACGCGCTGATAGTCGGGGAACGAGCCGTCTATCAACTTGGAGGTCAGTTCCACCGATCCGAAGGTGAATTGGATCTTGGTATCGGACAGCGCGACTTCGATGGCGCCTTCGGCGTCGTCCAGCAGGCGGCGCAGTTCCGCGATGGTTTTGCGCGGCACGATCACGCCGGGCATTCCGGCGGCGCCGTCGGGAAGCGCGAGTTCGTAGCGGGCCAGGCGATGGCCGTCGGTGGCAACTGCGCGCAACGCCGAGGTTTTGCCGTCCTTCGCCGCATGCAGGTAGATGCCGTTCAAATAGAACCGGGTTTCCTCGGTGGAGATGGCGAAACGGGTGCGGTCGATGATGGCGGTGAGGTCTTCCGCCGCGATGCGGAAGCGGTGCGGCAGGGCTCCCGCCGACACTTGGGGGAAGTCTTCCTGCGGCAGGCAGGCGAGCTCGAAGCGTCCCGAACCGGCGGAGACCGCCAGCCGGCCGGAGTCGCCGGCAATCAATTCCGCCTGGACTTGGGAGCCTTCGGGCATCTTGCGCACGATGTCGTGCAGCATATGGGCTGGGGCCGTGGCCGCGCCGTTGCGCAGCACGTCCGCGGGGATGGATTCGACGATTTCGATGTCGAGATCCGTGGCCGTCAGTTTCAGCCGGCCTTTGGCTGCCTGAATCAGCACGTTGGAAAGGATCGGGATGGTGTTCCGGCGTTCCACCACACTCTGGACGTGGCCCAGTGCCTTCAGAAAGGCGCCGCGTTCGACGTTGATTTTCATGGTCTGTAGAAGCTTCCCAAACGGGTTGGTACTCGTACCGGCACACGCGTTGTTCGACGTATTTTCACAGACCTGGAGCGTGCAGAATTCTGTAGTGTTTCCAGGTACTTAGAGGTACGACGATTCGCACCCCCAAGAGGAATTTAGAATAGCCCAATTCTGCCTGAAAAGGCGACGTATTTATGCGGTTTCGCGGCGCGATTCCCTGACCGTCATGCCAATTCGAGACGGTCTCCTGGATCGCGTTACCGACCCACCGTACGGCCCAGAAACTCGGCGATTTTCTCCATCGCCTTGAGGTTGACCTCCGGGTTCACGGGGTTGGGCTCGCGCGGAAAGTTCGCGAGACTGTGATCGATCCCCGGATAGACGACGAGTTCGGCCGGGATGTTCGCGGCGCGGAGCGCGGCGTAAAGGTCCTGGGACTCGTTGACCTTCACAATCGTGTCGTGGTCGCCCGCCTGAATGAGAAAGGGTGGATCGCTCGCGTCGACATGCGCCAACGGGCTTGCCTCTTTCAACGCGTCCGCGGAGCACGCCTCGATCTTGCAGCCCATGAAGTGCTCACTGGCCAGGCGGCTGCGGGTCGGTTCCGTCTGCCCGGGCTTGTCCCATTCGGTAGCCCAGGTTTTTACGTCGGAGATTCCGTACCAGTCGATGACGCCTTGCACGCAATCGGATGCATTGGGCGCATTGGGTGGCGCCAATGCCGGATCGTTGCAGGATGTTCCGACAAGCGCCGCGAGATGACCGCCAGCCGACGCACCCCAGATCACGGCACGGGTAGGGTCGATGCCGTATTCGCTGGCGCGGACACGTAGCCAGCGCAAGGCGGTTTTGACGTCTTGGACGGCGGCGGGAAAACGCGCTTCGCCGGAAAGGCGGTACGAGGCGGCGGCGACGACATATCCCTTGGCCGCAAGTTTCGCGAGCTCGGCAGGAAAATCGGCATAGGTGCCGCCGGAGCGCGGGTGGCCTCCCTCCCAGGCGCCGCCGTGGATGTAGAGGACCAAGGGCAGGGCCTTGGTGGATGGTGGCCGGTAGATGTCGAGCTTGAGGGGGCGGAAGCCGGGGAGTGCCGAATAGGTCATGTCCGGCATCCAGGTGACGCCGTTGGGAAACTGCCAGGGCTTTGCCGGATAATCTTTGTATGGCGGGGGCGGCGCCGTTTGAGCGCCGCCTTCACCTGCCAAGATCACCGCCAGCAGCACCGCGCCGGCCATGCTGAAAATCTTCGACATGCCGTTCTCCAGTGCGCGAGGTACGCGGAGCCTCAAAGTTGCGGCGCGCGGCCCAGCACCTTGCGCAGAAAATCGACTTCCTGCTGGAACACCGGGTCCGTCTTGCACAAAGCTTCGATGCGTCTGCAGGCGTGCAGCACCGTGGTGTGATCGCGGCCGCCGAAACGCCGGCCGATATCGGGAAGCGACCGACTGGTGAGTTCGCGCGCCAAGTACATTGCCACCTGCCGCGGTCTTGCCACGCGCCGTGCGCGGCGCGCGGAATGCAGTTCGCGCAAATCCAGTTTGTAGAACTCGGCGGTTTTTTTCTGGATTTCTTCGATCGTAACTTTGCGCTCGGATTGCGCGCCGCGGCTGCCGATGGCCTCGTCGGCTACGTCCATCGTCACCGGCTTGCCGGTGAGATCCGCGTAGGTCGCGAGTTTCATCAGCACGCCGAGAAGCTCGCGCGGAGACGCGTCGACTTCCTGCGCTACGTGCTCGAGGATGGGCTCGGGAAGGCAGGCGCGAGGCCGTTTTTTCTCCAAGTCGATCGCGCGCGCCTTGAGGATGCCGAGCCGCGTCTGGGCGTCGGGTTTCTCGAGCGCGATGACCATTGCGCCCTGAAGGCGCGAGCGAACGTCGCCCGAGAGGCCTTCAAGAGAGGCAGGCGGCCGGTCTGCCGCGATCACGACTTTACGCTTCAAGTCGGTGAACGCATTCACCGTGTGCAGGAATTCCGACACGGTCGCGGTCTTGCCGCAGATGTGCTGCAGATCGTCGATGAGAAGAATGTCCGCGCCACGAAGTTCTTCCTTGAAGGCGAGCGTCTCTTGGCTCCGCAGTGCGGCCAGGAAGCGGCGCATGAAATCTTCGGCGCGCAGGAATAGTACGCGTGCTTGGCGCGCCGCCTTGGCTTCGAGGGCGATGGCGTTGAGCAAATGGGTTTTACCGTAACCAAAGCCGCCATGGATGAAGAGGACGCCGATTTCCGCCTCGCCGCTTTCCGCGAAGCGCTGCGCGCAACGGAAACCGAATTCGTTGGAGCCGCCGACCACGAAACTGCCGAAGCTCATCGCCGGATCGGGCTGACGATCCCAAAGTCCCTGCAGCGAACCGCCGGAGGTCTTGAGAGCGGCGCCAGGGACTTGGCCGAGATTGAGCCCCGCTGCTGGGCGCGTGAACGCCGGCGCGGCTTTGGTTTGCATCGAGGCGCGCGATTCCGGCGCGACGAGAATCTCAAGCCCAGTGAAGAATGATGTCACACTCTGGAATTGGCGCTCGATGCGCTGCGCGTGGTGCTGGGCTACGTAGTCGCGAATGAAGCGGCGCGGCGCCGAAAGGCGCACTTGTCCGTCGGCGGCGCCGGCCAGCGAAAGCGGTGCGATCCAGGTGTCGAAAATTCCCTGGCCCAAATCCTGGCGAAGCTTTTCGCGAACCGTCGTCCAAATCTCGGCCCAAACCGGTTCCGGCGAACGCTGCAGCGGTAGTCCCATATCCATTACCCCATTTTTTTCGTCCGGCGCCTTATGGCCACCGGTTTCATTTGTGCCCGCCTGTGCAACCGGCCGGCTTGGTATTTCGTCAGCAACAACTCACGACTGAATCCATGGAAGACCAAGCGCCTTCCACCCGCCGGCATGTCCGCGATGGCGTTGACCGTCCAGCGCCCCCTCGAAGCCGTCGGCCACATTGAAGCATGGCCCGAAACCCGCCGCCGTCATGGCGACCGCCGCCGAACGCGAGCGGGCTCCCGAACGGCACAGAAAGAAAACCGGCGCTCCCTTTCGGTATCCGGCGCGTTCCAGTTGCGCGGCGACCTGCGCCGTGAACTGGGGATTGATCTCCATTGTCGGGAACGCCTGCCATTCGCAGAGCAACACTTGGCGCGACAGTGGCGAAAGGTCGGGCAGGCCGACATAGGCCCACTCGGCTTCGGTGCGCACATCGACAAGTTGCGCGTCCTTGTCCTGAGCAAGGGCGTCCCAGCTTTCCTTGGGTCCTAAGTCGCCCGCATAGGGCTGCGGAGAACCCGCCCGGTTGTTCATCGAAAAGCCCCCACACGGACAAAGCTTCGCCCTCGAGCGCGAAAGCACTCGCCCAACACATCGGTTGAATACTTGAATTTTACTGGATGATTACTTGAAAGACGGTCGAGACAGCCAACGAATTTTTGCGATTGTCTTTGAAATCGCTCCTCTTTTTCGCCGGCTCATGTCCGCCATCCCTCAGATTAAGAAGGTTTTTATACAGCCCCATACCCGAGGCGCAAGGCCAATTTGGGCTTGCATTTCGATGATGGCTGGGACAGGCGCGCCCATTTCAGAACCCCCAGAAAGGCCCGAATTACAAGGGTTTTTGACGTGTACGGATGATTGGGATTTTCAGACGATTCAGAGGCTTAGAGGCGTCCTGCCGTCGCATTTCCGCCACAAATGGTTAACACACGGAGCATGTCCGTCCGTAAACGGACAAATGAAAGTGCTCGGCATTATTCGTGGACGGACGATAGGGTCATCTCAAGGATAACCCCAAGGAAAACCTACAATATTAGCCTTTGAGCGCTTTCACGCGCTTGGCCAAGCGAGAGACTTTCCGGGAGCCCGTGTTCCTGTGGATAACTCCCTTGGACACGCCCTTCATGATCTGCGGCTCAGCAGCCTTCAGCGCGGCCAGCGCAGCCTTTTTGTCGCCAGCGGCAATCGCTTCCTCAACCTTGCGGACCGACGAGCGGATCTGGCTCTTGCGGCTCGCATTCACCTGAGTGCGGCGCGGGGTTTGACGGGCGCGTTTGGCGGCGGAAACGGTATTGGGCATGTCGCTGGCCTTGATTTTCCTATGGTTTGAAGGTGCGCGGCTATAGCCCGGACCGGCGGGTCGGGTCAATTGGGGCTATCGGGAAGGCGCCAAAAAGCGCGGAAAATTAGCGGTCTTTGAATTCGGCTTTGCGTTTGGCCATGAAGGCGGCCATGCCCTCCTTCTGGTCTTCCGTGGCGAAGGCTGCGTGAAAGAGCCGCCGTTCGAAACGCAGTCCCTCGGCCAGGGTCGTCTCGTAGGCGCGGTTCACGGCCTCCTTGACCATCAGCGTGGCGGTGAGCGACCCCGAGGCGATCTTCGTCGCAGCCTTCAGGGCTTCGGCCATCAGGTCGGCCACGGGAACGACGCGCGCGGCGAGACCGGCGCGTTCGGCTTCCGTCGCATCCATCATGCGTCCCGTCAGGCACATATCCATCGCCTTGGATTTTCCGACAAGGCGGGTGAGCCGTTGGCTGCCCCCGGCGCCCGGCAGCACGCCGAGATTGATTTCCGGCTGACCGAATTTCGCGTTATCCGCGGCGATAATGAAATCGCACATCATTGCAAGTTCGCAGCCTCCCCCCAGCGCGAAGCCCGCGACGGCGGCAATGATGGGCTTACGTGTGCGCGAGGCGCGCTCCCAATTGCGCGTAATGAAGTCTTCTTTGTAGACATCGGCAAAGCTCTTGGGCGCCATTTCCGAAATATCGGCGCCTGCTGCGAAGGCTTTTTCAGACCCAGTGAGGATCATGCAGCGGACGGCGTCGTCGGCCTCGAAGGCGTCGATGGCGACCGTAACCTCGTCCATCAAGGCGGTGTTGAGCGCATTGAGCGCCTGCGGCCGGTTGAGCGTGATGACGCCGACGCGTCCTTCAGTCCTGACCAGAATATTAGCGTAATCCATGCGACCCCCGTTTTTTCTGCACTTTCGCCATACTAGCTGGCTTATTGTGCAGTGCAACAGAGACCTATTTTTGACAGGACGGACAGTAAAACGTCGAACGTCCTGCCTGGACGATACGCTTGATTTGCCCTTTGCAGCCTTTGGTGCCGCAGGGTTTCCCTGCGCGGTCATAAACCCGAAAGCGGTGTTGGAAATATCCGAGCTCGCCATCGGTATGCGCATAGTCGCGAAGCGAAGAGCCGCCCGCGGCGACGGCTTCCTCGAGCACCTTCTTGATGACGGGTACGAGGCGCGCGACGCGCTCCGGCGAAAGCGACTTCGCCAGGCGCTTGGGCGAAATATGCGCGCGAAACAGAGCCTCGCAGACATAGATATTGCCGAGTCCCGCCACGACGCGCTGATCGAGCAGCGCCGATTTGATGGGTGTCTTCTTTCCCTTGAAGGCTGCGACGAGATGCGCGGCGGTGAATGCGTCGCTTAAGGGCTCCGGCCCGAGGCCGTTGAACAGCGCGTCCTCGGTCCAGGAATGTGTGGGAATAAGCGTCATCAACCCGAAACGGCGGTGGTCGGTATAGACGATGAGGGTGCCGTCCTCGGTCTCCAGCAGCACGTGATCATGCTTGCCGTCGCCGCTGCCGTCTTCGGGCATTTTGTGCGCGAAGCCGCCCGGTTTCACTTTGGCTTGATCGCTATGAATGGTTATCCGCCCCGACATGCCGAGGTGAATGACCAACGTTTCTCCGGAATCGAGATCGGCGAGAATGTATTTCGCCCGCCGGCGAAGCGCAGTTACACGGCGGCCCGTGAGCCTCCCGGCAAAGTTGGGGGGAAGGGGCACCCGCAAGTCTGGCCGCCGCGCATGCGCGCGGGCGATAACGCGGTCCGTGAGCGCGGGCTCCAGGCCCCGGCGGACGGTTTCAACCTCAGGCAATTCGGGCATAGCGGCGTTTTAGCAAAGAAACCAAAGGAGCGTAGCCCCGGCCTGCGCCGCCGGGCTATTCTCCCGTCATGGACGACCAACAGGAAACGCGCGCCTCGTTCGGGTTTCGCGACGTGCCGGAGGCTGAGAAATCGGGCCTGGTGCGCGGCGTGTTTTCGTCTGTCGCCAAGAACTACGACCTTATGAACGACGTCATGTCGGGCGGCGTCCACCGTTTGTGGAAGGACGACATGATCGGCTGGCTCAATCCGCGTCCCGGACAGGCGGTGCTCGACGTGGCGGGTGGCACCGGCGACATCGCCTTTCGCATTGCGCGCGCGGCGCGCACCCGCGGCGGTGATGCCGATATCACCATCTGCGACATCAATTACGACATGTTGGCGGCGGGCGTGACGCGCCAAGATGCGCCGCCCGGCTTAACCTGGGTTTGCGGCGACGCCGAAGCGCTGCCCATCCCCGATGAGACGATGGACGTCTATACGATCGCCTTCGGCATTCGCAATGTCACGCATATCGATAAGGCGCTCGCCGAGGCCTTTCGCGTGCTGAAACCCGGCGGACGTTTTCTCTGCCTCGAATTCTCCCGCGTGCAGGCGCCGTTCCTCGATCGCCTCTACGATCTCTATTCCTTCTCCGTGCTTCCCAAAATGGGCGAGATGGTAGCCGGTGACGGCGAATCCTATCGTTATCTTGCCGAAAGCATTCGCCGCTTTCCGGCGCAGAATGCATTCGCGCGTATGATTGCCAAGGCGGGGTTTTCGCAGGTGAAGGTGCGCAATCTCTCGGCCGGCATCGCCGCGCTCCACTCGGGTTGGAAAATCTAGGCTTCTTATGATTCGTACACTGACCAATATCCGCACGCTGCTGCGCTATGCGTCGGTATTGGCCGCCCATGACGCATTGTTGCCGCCCGAATACGCCGCGCGCGTACCGGCCGCTTGGCGTTTCGCGGCGCGGGTTTTGGGACAGCGGGCTCGCGCGCCACAAGCCGAGCCGGGCGTGCGCTTGGCCCAGGCCCTGGAGCGCCTCGGCCCTTCGGCCATCAAGATTGGACAATTGCTGGCGACGCGGCCCGACCTTCTGGGGCCGGAGATCGCCCGCGGACTTGAATCCTTACAGGATCGCTTGCCGCCTTTTCCCGATGCCCAGGCGCGCGCCATTGTCGAAAGCGAATTGGCGAGGCCTTTGTCTGCGGTGTTCACGGAGTTCGGCCCGCCGGTGGCGGCGGCTTCCATCGCCCAGGTTCATAAGGCAAGCGTGACGGGCGAGGGGGGTACACGCGCGGTCGCGGTGAAGGTTCTGCGTCCGGGAATCGAGGCGGAATTCGCGCGCGATTTTGACGCTTTCCGTTTCGCGGCCGGGATAGGCGAGAGCCTATCGGCGGAAAGCCGCCGCTTGAGATTGCGTGCCCTAGTGGAAACGCTTGCCACTTCCGTCGCGATGGAGCTCGATTTGCGCATGGAGGGGGCGGCCGCCTCCGAACTCGCCCGCAACATGGCGAGCGAACCTGGTTTCCGCGTTCCCTCCCTAGACTGGTCGCGTACCTCTCAGCGTGTGCTCACCACTGAGTGGATCGACGGCACGCCTCTGCGCGATCCGCAGACCGTGCGCGCCGGGGGCCACGATCCTAAGCGCGTCGCCATCGTGGTGTTGCAGACGTTTCTGGTACAGGCGCTACGCGACGGCTTCTTTCACGCCGATCTTCATCCGGGAAATCTCTTTCTCGATGCGTCGGGGCGGGTTTGTGCGGTGGATTTCGGCATCATGGGCCGGCTCGACCCGCAACTGCGCCGCTTCATGGCGGAAACTCTGGGCGGTTTCCTGGCGCGCGATTATGTGCGCGTCGCCAACGTGCATTTCGAGATGGGCTTTGTGCCCCGCCATCACAATGTCGAAAATTTCGCGCAAGCCCTGCGGGCCATCGGCGAACCGGTCTTTGGGTTGTGCGCCCGCGACGTTTCGATGGCGAGGCTTCTCGAACAGCTTTTCGAAACAACACGGCGTTTCGACATGAAGCTGCAGCCGCAGCTCGTGCTGATGCAGAAAACCATGATGGTGGTGGAAGGCGTCTCCCGCACGCTCGACCCGGAATTCGACATTTGGGCCGCATCCCAGCCGGTGGTGCAGGCCTGGATATTGGACCATGTCGGACCGGAAGCGCGTTTGCGGGAAGCGGCCGAAGGCCTGTCGGCCCTAGGCCGTCTGGCGCAGAACGCGCCGCGGCTCATCCGTGATACCGAATCCATCGCCACGATGATGGTGGACGGAGGGGTGAAGCTTCATCCTGAATCCGTGTCGGCCATCGCCCGGGCGCAGACGCGGCGCACGAGACACGTGCGCGTGGCGATCTGGATTGCAGCGTTGGCGCTCGTCCTCATTGCCATCGCAACGCTTTAAGCGATGAAAGGTCGGATATGCGGCCTCTGAACATCGCGCATCGCGGCGGCGCGGGGCTGAGGCCCGAAAACACCTTGGCTGCGTTCGAGAATGCGATGGCGCTTAAGTGTGATGGCGCCGAGCTCGACGTTCAGCTGACGCGTGACGGCAAACTGGCGGTGGTTCACGATTTTCTTTTGGACGAGAAACTCGTTCGGGATTTCACGGCGGCGGAATTGCCTTCGCATATTCCGTTTCTTGAAGACGTTATCGCGTTGGCGCGGCCGCATACCGATTTTCGGCTTTTTATCGAGATCAAATCCTCGCTCGAAGAGCCGCCGCTGTCGGCGCCGGGAACGGAGATCGCCAAGGCTGTTGTGCAGCTATTGCGTAAGAAGAATTTTCTCCACCGTACGACGCTTGTGAGCTTCGACTGGCAGGCGCTTGGCGCGGCCAAGGCCATGGCGCCCGGTCTGGTCTGCTGGTTCAGCACCGGAGAGCATGTCCAAATGCCGCCTCGAACCCTGGCGGCCGTCATCCTCGCCAATGCGGGGCAGGGTTGGTTTCCGCATCATTCCCGGATCGATGCGGCAGGCGTTGCCGCCATGCACGAGGCTGGACTCGCGATAGGCGCTTGGACTGTCGACGACGAAGAGACGATGCGCAAAATGACCGCGTTCGGTGTGGACGCGATCTGCACCGATTGTCCCGACCGATTGAAGAAGCTCTAGAGCCCTTCGAACAGAGCCGTCGAAAGATAGCGTTCGGCGAAAGACGGGATGATCGCCACGATCTGCTTGCCGGCATATTCGGGCCGCGCGCCGACTTCCAGAGCCGCCGCGATGGCCGCGCCCGACGAAATGCCGCCGGGAATGCCTTCGAGGCGCGCCGCAGCGCGCGCGGTCTCGAACGCGGTTTCGTTCGAAATGGTGACGATTTCGTCGATAATTTTGCGGTCGAGAATGTCGGGAACGAAACCCGCTCCGATGCCCTGAATCTTGTGGGGGCCGGGCTGGCCGCCGGAGAGTACGGGGCTGTCTTCCGGCTCCACTGCGATCATCTTCACGCTCGGCTTGCGGGCTTTGAGCACCTGGCCGACGCCGGTGATGGTGCCGCCGGTGCCGACGCCGGAAATCACGGCATCGACGCCGCCATTGGTGTCGTTCCAGATTTCCTCGGCCGTCGTGCGGCGGTGGACTTCCGGGTTGGCCGGGTTCTCGAATTGCTGCGGCATGACCGCACCGGGCGTGGTGGCGATGATTTCCTGAGCGCGCGCGATGGCGCCCTTCATGCCCTTGGCGGCTTCAGTCAGTTCGATCTGCGCGCCTAAGAGCACGAGCATCTTGCGCCGTTCCAGAGAAACTGATTCCGGCATCACGAGAATGAGGTGATAGCCGCGGGCGGCCCCCGCGAAGGCGAGCGCGATGCCGGTATTGCCCGATGTCGGTTCGACCAAAACGGATTTGCCGGGAGAAATCTTTCCGGCTTTTTCCAGAGTGTCGATCATGGCGACGCCGATGCGGTCCTTGACGCTGGAGAGCGGGTTGAAGAACTCGAGCTTGAGCAGGATGTCAGCCTTCACGCCTGCGGCCTTGGGCATGCGGCGCATGCGCACCAACGGCGTGTCGCCGATGGTTTCGGTAATGGAATCATAAATGCGGCCGCGGCCCGGTTTTTTCTCAGCCATATCGGCCTCCTATATGTCGGTTAAATCGTGAAATCGGCGGTTGCGCCCGGTTGGGCCTCAACGCCGCAGTCAAGGCCTGCGCCGCGCGCCCGCTTGCAGATGTCCTCGATGGAAATTTCGTCCAGCTTCTTCATGACGTCTTCTTGGAGTTGGGCCATCAGCGGCACCACCACACGGCGGCCCAATTCCGAGCCGCCGTCGAAGCTTTCCTCGCCGGTGTCGAGGCTCATGGCGATGCGTACCACGTCGCCCACCGAAATGCGCCGGCGCTCGCGCGCCAGGCGGTAGCCGCCGCGCGGTCCACGCACGCCTTTGAGAATTCCGGCGCGCACCAATTGCTGCATGACCTGCTCGAGATAACGCTGCGGCACGCCCTGCCGGGCAGTGATTTCCTTGGCTTGTACGGGCTCGGGCCGGGCGTTGTAGGCGATATCGATCACCGCCTCGAGAGCCAACAGAGTTTTTCGCGATAAACGGACCATTATTCCCTCACACTCCCATGCCGGTGGAGCCGAAGCCGCCCGCGCCGCGTGACGTCGCATCGAGCGTTTCGACTTCCTGCCATTCGATGCTTGCATGCGCCGCGATCACCAACTGCGCGATCTTCATGCCGCGCGCGATGGTGAAGTCTTCGCGCCCTAAATTGATGAGAATTGCCGCGACTTCGCCGCGGTAATCCGAATCCACCGTGCCGGGCGCATTCAACACGGTGATGGAATTCTTCAGCGCTAACCCTGAGCGCGGCCGCACCTGCGCTTCGTACCCTTTGGGCAACGCCAACGAGATGCCGGTGGGCACCGCGGCCACGCGGCCGGGCGCAAGCGTCAGAGGCGCATCGACGGCCGCAAGCAGGTCGAGTCCGGCGGCGCCGGTGCTGGCATAGGCAGGCAGCGCCAGATCGCGCGCATGCGGCAGCTTACGGATGGCTACCTTCATGCCGATTTTCCGAAATTCGCGGCGATCCGGGCGACGAGGCGCGTGGCGACTTCCGCCTTGCTCATTTCCGGCCAGTCTTCGGTTTGGCTTGCGGTGACCAGATGCACGCGGTTGCGCTCGCCGCCCATGACGGTCGAACCTTCACCGACATCGTTGGCGATGATCCAATCGCAGCCTTTTCTCGTGCGTTTCGCGCTTGCATTCGCGAGCAGATCTTCGGTTTCGGCGGCAAAGCCCACGACCAGCGATGGCCGGCGGCTCCCGCGCGACAGGGTCGCCAAAATGTCGGGGTTTTCGGTAAGCCCTATGGGGGCGGCGTTCTTATCGCTCTTCTTCAGTTTGGAATTGGCGGCGCGATCGGGCCGCCAATCGGCGACGGCGGCGGTGCACACCGCGATATCGGCGGGAAGCTCGGCCTCGCAGGCCGCCAGCATCTGGCGCGCGGTTTCCACGCGCACCAACCGTGCGTTCGATGGCGGGGTCAGGGCGACCGGGCCCGACACGAGAACGGTGTCGGCGCCCGCATCGGCGAGCGCGCCGGCGATGGCGTAGCCCTGTTTTCCCGAAGAGCGATTAGCGATGTAACGCACGGGATCGATCGGCTCGTGGGTCGGCCCGGCGGTAACCAGAGCCTTAAAACCCGAAAGGCCCCGCTTCGGCGCAATTAACGCTTCGACCGCGGCGGCGATTTCTTCGGGTTCCGCCATCCGGCCTTCGCCGAACTCGCCACAAGCCATGTCCCCTTCATTGGGACCGACGATGTGAATGCCATCCTGTTTTAGGATTTCAAGATTTCTGCGCGTTGCCGCGTGCGTCCACATGCGTACGTTCATGGCGGGGGCGACGAGGACAGGTTTGTCGGTGGCGAGCAGCGCAGTGCTGGCGAGATCGTTGGCCTGGCCGTTCGCCATCTTGGCCATGAGGTCCGCGGTGGCAGGCGCCACCACCAAAAGATCGGCGGCGCGCGACAGTGCGATGTGCCCCATTTCGGATTCGGCCGTGAGGTCGAAAAGGTCGCGATAGACCTTGTCGCCGGAAAGGCTGGCGGCGGAGAGGGCGGTAACGAATTGCGCGCCCGCGTCGGTCAGGATGACTCGAACGGCCGCTCCGCGTTCTTTTAAACGGCGGATAAGTTCCAGGCTTTTATAGGCGGCGATGCCGCCGCCGATGACGAGCAGCACCCGTTTGCCGGTAAGGCTCAAGAGAGGCTCCATAACCCAATGTCACGGCTTATATATAGAACTACGAAACGAAAGTGTAGTTATCGGAGAACCCCCTGTTCCTTATGGGAAAAATGATAGGTTGAACCATGACCGATACGCCTTCGGACGTCCTGGAGTTCTGGTTTACCCAGACACCGCCGCAAAAACGCTTTGCCGTGGATCGCACCCTCGACGAGGCTATCCGCGTCCGGTTTCTCGCCCTTTGGGAAGCCGCGCGTGCAGGCAACCTTTCCAGTTGGGAGAATGATGCAGACGGCGCTCTCGCGCTCATCGTTCTGACCGATCAATTCCCGCGCAATATGTTCCGCGACGATCCCAGGTCGTTTGCCACCGATGCTCAGGCGCGCGAAACCGCCAAGCGCGCGATCGCCAAACATTTCGACGGCATGACGACGGAAGATAGGCGGCCGTTCTTCTACATGCCGCTGATGCATTCGGAAAACCTTGCCGATCAGGACATGTGCATCGCGTTATGCCGCGAGCGTTTGGCGCCGGGAAATCAAACACTGCCGTTCGCGTTGAAGCATCGCGAGGTGATCGCGCGTTTCGGAAGGTTCCCGGCGCGCAACCAGGCTTTGGGACGAAAGAATACGCCTGAAGAGGCTGCGTTTCTGTCAGGTCCGTCGGCGTGGTAGAACCATGAGCATGAAGCTCGATCCGATTTTTCAGGCGCTGTTCGCGCAGATGCCCAACCTCAAGATGTTCGATCTCTGGCGCGACGCGCCGGAGAAGGCGCGCGAGGAGTTCAAGCGGCTGTGCAAATTCGGCGAGCCGACGGGGCAGGCCATCGGCAAGACCGAGGACGTGAAAATTCCCGGACCGCATGGCGACATCGGCTTGCGGATCTACACGCCGGTTGCGGCGGGCGGCGCGGCGCTTCCCTGCATCGTGTTCTTTCATGGCGGAGGGTTTGTCGTCGGCGATCTCGATTGTTACGACGCCTTATGCCGTACGCTGGCGAACGAAAGTTCCTGCCGTGTCATTTCCGTCGATTACCGGCTGGCGCCCGAGCACGCGTTCCCGACGGCGGTAGAGGACTGTTTTGCCGCTCTCAAATATGTCGAAGCGAATGCTCCGACTCTCGGCATCGACGCAAACCGGCTGGCGGTCGCGGGCGATTCCGCGGGCGGCAATCTTGCCGCCGTGTGCTGTCTTCTGGCGAAGGAGGCGGGCGGGCCCAACATCGATTTCCAACTCCTCATCTATCCCGTGACGCGTATTCAAAGTGATCAGGGCGCCGCCAACGGCCTCAACTGGATTTACGCGCATTATGTTCCCGCCGGCGCCGACCTTTCCGACGTGCGTCTCTCGCCGCTCGCGGCGAAAAATCTGTCAGGCTTGCCGCCTGCCTATGTGGTGACGGCGGGGTTCGATCCTTTGCGCGAGGAAGGCCGTCTCTATGCCGAGAAGTTGAAGGCGGCTGGCGTGGCCGTAGCGCATGTCGATTATCCGACCATGGTGCACGGATTTTTCTCGATGCAGGGTTTGATCCCGATGGCGCCGCAGGCGGTGGCCGCGGCGGCGCAGGCTGTAAAAGAGGCGTTAAACTAAACGATGACGAACAAGGACGGATACAAAGATACGCTGCGCCGCCTGCAGATCGAACTGGTGAAACTGCAGCGCCGGCTGATCGCTGAAAACGCCCGCGTGCTCGTGATCGTGGAGGGGCGCGACGGCGCCGGCAAAGACGGCACCATTAAGCGCGTCATCGCGCATATGAGCCCGCGCGAGACGCGCATTTTCGCCCCGCCGAAGCCTTCAGACCATGAGTTGGCGGAATGGTATTTCCAGCGTTTCGTGCAACATCTGCCGTCGAACGGCGAGTTCGTTATCTTCAACCGCTCTTGGTACAACCGCGCCGGCGTCGAGCGCGTCATGGGCTTCTGCTCGGAGCAGGAGGTTGAAAACTTCTTCGCGACCGTAAATGAATTCGAGGCGCTTCTGGTCCGGTCCGGCATCGATATCCGAAAATATTACCTCGACATCACGCGGGGCGAGCAGAAGGAGCGGTTGGCGGCGCGTAAGAACGACCCGCTGAAATCTTGGAAGATCTCGCCCGTCGATGCGGTCGCCACCAAGAAGTGGGACGCGTACTCAAAGGCGCGTAACGAAATGTTACGCCGGACACATCATGCCGCGGCGCCCTGGCGCATCGTCGACGCCAACCACAAGAAGGCGGCGCGCCTTGCGGTGATCGCCGATATCCTGCGGAGTTTTTCTTACGCCAAGAAGAACAAGAAGCTCGCGCATACGCATCGCGAGCTTGTAAAGCCGTTCTCGCCGCGCCTTCTTAAGGACGGCTTCATCGCGCCGTAAAGGCTTCGATTACGGCACCTTGGCCGCGCGGGCTTCCGCACGGAACGTCGCCGCGTCGTCCTTCAGCAGCCAGCCGCCCGCCACCAGCGCATCCACGCTTTTGTCCGTCTTCGCTACATAGTCTTCGTGACTGGCGTAAAGCTTGGTGAGTTGCGCCTTGTCGAGCGGCTTGTCCGAGGCGATCCAGTCGCAGCGCGCGCCGTTCTGTTTGCCTACGGGGTAGGGACCCGCAATCGCATAGTGCGTTGCGACGGGCACTTCGAAGCCGGGCGTGCGCCAGCCGCCCTTGGCGTTGCCGTAGGCGTCGCGCATGACGTTGCGGCCGTCGGCTTGCACTTGAATAAGCGGCGCATGCGGCGCGGCCTTTCCCGTATCGATCCATCGCACCAGAAGGTCGAGCGCGGCCGCGAACACCTCACGCTGCGGGAAGCTCGAGCGTTCCTTGCGCTCGCAAACCCAGGTGGCCGGATCGCCAGTGGGAATGGTGATTTCCGAATAATCGCGTGTGGGCTCGTGCGACATGCCCGGTATTTCATAGAGCCGGTACAGCGGACCGTCGGGACGGCGATAGACGATCTCGGTGGCGCCGCGGGTGAAGCCGATCATCAACTCGCGTTCGCCCTGCAGTTCGATCACCGGAACATCGATGTCGGGAATCCGTGCCGACAGGCCATTCTTTCCGACTTCGCTGACCGCGCCCTGCGCCGGGAAATATCCGTCGTACACACTTTTGCCGTCAAACTTAGCCTTGCCTTGTTCATCGGCGATATAACGCCGCGTCGCGGCACCCGTGCTGGAGTGGCCGGCAAGAATGACGCGCCGTGCATTGAGTCCTTTGACGCCGCCTGATTTTAGAAGTGCACCCGCTTGAGCTAGCACTTCGGACTCGGTGATGGGGTCGTTCGGCAGCGACAAGGTCGCGTAGCGTTTCGCGTCTGCGGTCTTGATGAAGTTCTTCATCACCGACGGACGGGCGACAACCGTGACATGCGCATGACCCTTGCGCGCGAGGTAAGGCTTCACCTTGGAATAGATCGCCCAGTTGTTTCCCCCGTGCCACGGTTCGACGATGACGAATCCCGAAGCGCCTTTCGGATCGGCGGGATGCATGACGTTGATGAGCGTTTTGTATGCCGTTCCTTTCACCGTGCAGGAGATGAAATATTCTTCCGCGACATATCCTGCGGGCGGCGCGTTGACGTCGACGCCGCTGACACGTGCATTGGCCGGAACATAAGGCCTGGATTGCGCCGTAGCGGCGATAGGTCCCTCGATTTTGGGAAGGCAGCCGGTGCTCGCTCCCGCGGTGGAAAACGCGGCTTCGGCGCCGCCTGCCTGAAGCAGCAATACCAATCCGAACGCTGTCAGATGTGAAATGCGCATCGTTTCCTCCCCATACCGCTTTATGTGTTTGAGCGCGGCTCTCGCTAAGAAAATGGCGACCCCGGCGTGATTCGAACACGCGGCCTACGGTTTAGGAAATCTGCCTTACGTGTATCGTCTCGTTCAAGCTCGTCGTTTTAGTAGCGTTTCGTTCGGCATTAGTGGGGCCAGCCGTATCGTTTGGTGCGGCTTAATCTGTCTAATACCGTCCTGTTAGGTAACCGGTATGGTAGCAGCGCCGATAGCCCAGTCCCACAAATTGTCCACCAATTCGTTGGTCACCGCTCCATCACCTGCAAATCAGCTTCCACTTCGCGTTTTTCGGCTTCCAACTTTTCGTTCACCGCTTTCGCTGCCGCCTTTAGATCGTCTTCGCCGGCCTGTTTCAGGCACAGTAGGTAGATATACGAGTCGATCTCATAATTTCGGCGGTCGCGCGCGTTGGTGGAAAACACTCCATACGGTTTTGAGCAGGCCTCAGGCTTCCACTCCATCCTGGAGCCGGACTTCGCGTCGAACGACCCGGCTACCGCCACACCCGGGCTTGTCAGGGCAAGCAGGATGGCAAAGGTGCCCATCCGAGTGGCCTCGCTATCTACGTTCACCGCGTGCCCTTCATCGGAGAGCACCGTCGGGGTTAAATTTCGATGGGAAGCAGATTTCCCCCGACTGTAAGGACATGCGAGCGGGCAACGGCGCGACTGTCGTCGGGATGACAACTTGAGAGTTCGGCATCGAGCCACGGTAGTGGAAAATTGCCCTCAACTTTATCGCCTATTCGTTTGCCAACGATGGTTCCTAAGGTGGCGCGTTCGCGCGCTTCTGATGCTGTCTCCGCTAGCACCCAGCAAGGACTAGGGCCTACCATGCAATACAGCCAACCCGGGTGACGCTCTTGGCCCTCGATCGGGTCGAGGCGATACACCTTCATTCGCGCGCTGATATCGCTCGGCATTAGGGATTCTTGCGTGGACTCTTGCGGCGGTCAGCTAGGGCGCTTTCGACTAGAAGCCTGATTGCCGCGCTGCGTGTGCCTGCGCCGTTGCGGGCTCTCCATGCGTCAATCATCGCGATCATTTCACGCGGGAAGCGCACCCCGAGAAGAGGGTCTCGACCTCCGGAAGGGGGACGGCCACGGCCTCGCTTCTTTTTTGGTTCAACCATAATTGACACGCTCATGACTGCTGATTACGGTTAAACCATAAAAGCGAGCCGGACGTAAGGTCGAACTTACCGCCCGGCTCTAACCGGCAACATGGAGGTTACCCATGCCGCAAGCTGATCATCACAATAACACTGAACTCGAACAGATGGACCGTCTGCAGGGCGCACTTCACCGGGCCATGGCGATCATAGATATGCTCAGGGCGATGTCTGACGACAGCGCGAATCCTCCGGACTTACATTTACCCCAGGCCAACTTCCTCATCACGATGATCGCCATTGGCGAATATCTCGACGAGGTACACGAGAGCGCGGTGGCACTAGATGGCCTACGCATGTCCCGCGCAAAGGCCGCCTAAAACGAGAAAACGCAAAACAGCAACCCCGGAAGGCGTCCTCTTCGTACCATCAGCGCCGCAGCAGTTCGTAAGACAGCCTCGGCTCTGATCCGAAATAGCAAAGCCCGGCCAGCGGGAATTGAGGGGGGTGCTGACCGGGCTTTTCGCACAACCAAACAGGCAGATTTTAATGGTCGGGCGTGTGTCCGCAACGTTCCTGTGCGGGAACTTTCATTTCAAGTTTCGTTAACGGGAGCGCCGTAACCTCCGTTGCGGGGCGGGCATTCTGTTGAAACGCCTCGTCGGTTCCCCCAGTTATCGGCGAGGCGTTTCATTCCAACGTCTGCATCATTTTCGTCCGAAAACGTACCGAAATACGCCGTCAGATTCGGGGAACGCCAGAACATGGCCGCCGTTTCTTAGTTGTCTCCGCAGGGCAGACCCTCGTCTACGCAGAGATGCAATCTCCTAGCCCGGTGGCGAAAGCTGCCGGGCTTTTGCTTTGTCTAATTTAGTGCGGTGGCCCAGTGAGGGCTTAGATGGTTGCAATCTTGAGCGTCCGGAACCGCGCAAAATAATTGACTCGCTCCGATGGTCCGGTTTTTGATGGGCCCCTCGCTCATCTAGTGAGGGGCGCCCCATACAACGCAGTGCCGTGCTTCCTGGCTATTCACTCACGATCTGGTGTTACGCGGCTGCGGCGCTATTAGTCGTCGGGGGACTTGTTTATTGCCTAATCGACGGCGGCTTTCTGAATTAAAGGGCCGGATCGACTGCGTGCCGACCGAATCTAGGTGATTAGCAGGTACGCAAGGACGCCGCCGAGAACGATCACTGCGAAGACAAAACACCAAATCTTGAACACATAAACTGGCAGCATCATCCTAGCAGCGCAGAATAGTGTCCGGTTAGAAAGCCTTATCTTCTATGGGAACTATTTCTGGCCACCATCAAACTGTAATGGTGCCGCAAAGCTGCCGACTGAGAACGCGGTCAGAACCGCCATTTGGCGGGCTTTTCATTTGTTCGCAGCCTTGGATACCTTCATCGGATGTGCGGCCGCATCCGGTTGGCGAAGGATTATTCGGAACTGAAGATCAAACTTCGGTTTGATCCCGATTGGCCGGCGCCCAATCTTCCCCCTCGCTGGAACATTCCCCCGACGACGCCGGTGCTGACGGCCGTTTCAGAAAATGGGAAGCGGATCCCCCGCGTGGCGCGCTGGGGTCTCCTGCCGCGGTACGAGCCCGAACCGAAGACGAAGCTATCCACCCACAATGCGCGCATCGAGACGCTTATGACGTCGCGGCTGTTCGCCCCGGTGTGGGCGCGGGGCCAACGGTGCCTCGTTATCGCAGATGGCTTCTACGAATGGCGGGAGAGCGACAAGCAGCCTTTCGCCATCGCGGCGAGGGACGAAGGGCCGTTGGCCTTCGCCGGGCTCTGGGACGTTTGGGAGGGGAAAGCTGAGCGGGTCATGTCCTGCACCATGATCGTGATGCCCTCGGCCGAATTCCTGGGCGCGATCCATGACCGAACGCCGATCGTCTTACCGGAGGCCGCGTGGCCTAAATGGCTAGGAGAAACAGCGGCGAAGGACGACGAGTTAAAGGCGATGCTGAAGCCGCCGGGCGACGACATGCTGAAAATGTGGCCGATTTCGAAGCGCGTAAACTCTGTGCGCAATGACGGCGCGGACTTGGCGGACCCGATAGCGATATGAGCCAATCGACCCATGAAGCGACGGCCAGCCCCACCTATCCCGACCCTAGGCGTACTTCAGCAGCAGGCACCGCATTGGGTGTGGGCGTGCTGTGGTGCCTTCAATTGCGTTCATCAGCGGCCGATCCCGCTTGCGCCATTCGTGATCCGCTGGGGCGCGAACGTTTCAAGTGACGTTTTAAGAAAGAACCTGCGCTGTACGAAATGCGGGCATCGCGGGGGCGCAATTCAAATCCCGTCCTGGGTCGATATGCAGGTAGGAATTCGGCCGTTCCCGAAGGATTTTGCGAAGCGTTCAGGCGGTGAAGCGTAATGGCTACCGATGAAGAAGTAATAGGCCAGTTTATTTCTCTCTACGACGACCTAAAAAAAGAGGACGAATTTCCCGCACGGAAGCCCCTGCTCGCACATTACACTTCGCTGGAAGCATTAGAAAGCATAGCGGCAACCAACGAGCTCTGGTTCTCGAACCCACTATTGATGAATGACTTGGATGAAGTCCGCTTCGGCGTTGTTGGCGGGATGGAGGCGCTCAGGCGATGTGATGGAATTCGAAAAGCATTAGGTTCAGACAGCCGATTTCAGCTTTTTGATGCGGCGCTCGGCCATTATTATAGCGAGTTCAACACCAAACACCTATTCGATACGTACGTGTTCTGTATGTCCGAACACGATCCCAAAAACACAGACGGCGTTCTTTCAATGTGGCGAGGCTACGGCGGGAGCGGGAATGGCGTCGCAATTATTTTCGATGCTGGGAAGCTAAATGTTGCTGAGGGCTCGACGCCAATCATCTTGTCGCGGGTTCACTACGGTACGGCCGCTGAAAGACAGAAGTGGCTTACCGAGATTTGCGAAAAAGCAGCAGACCTCATCGCGAAAGCAACGCTGTCCGATGACAAGATTTACCTAGCTGCCAACGCGATCTTCGAACGTATTCAACTATTCGCGCTTTTTTCGAAACACGTTGGATTCGGCGAGGAGCTAGAGTGGCGCGCAGTGTATCGACCGAGCGCGGATAGGGACACAAAATACGCGGAAATGTTCAGTTACACGGTTGGCACAAGCGGGGTAGAGCCAAAGTTTAAAATGAAGGTCCGACCAATTGCTGGTCTCACCTCGGCGGATTTGTCCTTAGAAAAATTGATCACCGGTATTATTCTCGGGCCCACGACTTCTTCCGTGTTAGCCCAAATGTCGGTTAGGCGAATGCTCGCACTGACTAAACATCCTGAATTGGCGAACTTAGTAACAGCATCATCAATTCCACTGCGGCCGAAGCAACGCTAATTCCCGAATGCGCGCTCTAGATCAGGGGCCCGTTCCGGCGGAAAGCCGTTACCCGGCGGACTGAAGAACTCCTGCCGGAATTGCAATTCGCGCTTTACTCCGTTGCGGGTGAACCCGCAATTTCATTGCTTGCGGAAGCGCGGTAATCCTGCCTTTCCGGTCAGTAGGCGACTTTTGGGTTTGGCAGTACGCTCTCCCAGAGGGCCGGGGGCAGTACATGCGTCCGCTAGCTATGGTTGTCGGTGCGCTGGTCATGATTTCCAGCAACTCCTTCGCGCGCATGACAGACGCGCAAGTGCGCGCTGCCATGATTCAGGATTCGCTTTCGACGTACTCAGGCAACTGCCCGTGCCCTTACAACACGATGCGGAATGGTCGGGCGTGCGGTGGACGAAGCGCTTACAGCCGCCCCGGCGGACGTGCGCCGATTTGCTATCCACGCGACGTGAGCAATGCGGCGGTGGAAAGGTTCCGGCGACAAAACGGAGAATAAAAGTGAGAGCACACGCAGTCGCACTTCTGTGGGCAGTTGCGCTTTTTGGATGTAGCCCTTCCGAGCAATCACAGACAAAGCCCGTGATGGAGGAAAGCGCCGAAAAAAATGCAGCGGCTCCGGCGAGTTTGCCTGACATCAGCAAAATGTCAGATGAGGAATTAAACAAACTTCCAAAGGAAATTACGAACCAGCTTCCGTTCGAGACGGTAATGCGCCGCTTTCAGCAGGGTGCAACATGGTGGTCGGCGCTGAAATTCACAATGGTGGATGCCCTTTCCCGGCTTTCATATTTTGAGCCTGCAACGGAAGAGCAGCTAACCCGCGCTATTCAGAAATTCCAACGGGATGTAGGCGCGCAACAAACGGGCAAACTCACCATGGGGCAGTATAGTCTCTTGAACCTGCGCGCGGCCCTAGTCGCTGAAACTCCCGTCTACGTCAGTGGCGGTGTGTGGGATAAACTCAGCGTTTTCTCTATCGAAAACGAATACGTATCTACTGAAGGGACATGGACGATCGAAGGGGAAAAGATTGCTAATCCGATAAATCATTCAAAGATTACCTGTAGGAAGTCGGAAAAGACGTGCGATATCGAACAGGTGGACGTTGAGGTCATGAGCGCGGACCCAAACGCGCTGTCGAACGACCAGCACACTGTTTACACGCAGAACAGTGAAAGCTTTGAAATTACATCTTGGTCGAACGCAGAAGTTATCGCACAAGAAAACGGCGAATGCAGAAGTACAATAATGACAATTAATATCAGAGACAGTGAGGTATTCCAGATCACGAGAAATAGCGGGGGTAATTGCGGAATTCTTCCGAAACTCAAGTCCCCGAGAATTGCGCGCCTAATTCCCACCGGAAAGTTTAGTTTTGATTTTTGGACTGAACGGAGAAGGGCTTCGTTGAAGTACCGCAATGCGGATGTCGCTAAGCAGATGAAGCAAATGGCAGAGGCCATGAAGGCTGAAGCGGAAAAGAAGGCAGGCACCAGCAAATAGTGCAGCATTTGCCGTGCCTAGTTAGTTCACCGCTTCACCTTCGCGCGGTTTCTCCCGTCGCAACACATCTACCGCGTCGGTAATCCGCTTCCACACGTGGAATCCTTCGGAGTCGCCTTGCTCAAGCAGTGCGTCTGCCCGGCGCGCCGCTACTAGATCGGCTTCATCTGGGTATTGTTCCAGCAGTTGGGCGGCGCTGCGCCAGATATCAATATCATTCATCTTGTCAAACCACCCCCAAGTGCCATTCGACACTGGCGAGTTTTAAACTCAATCCATCATGTAAGGCTTGAGAAGCGCGTTCCATTGGGCCGATGTTGCGCAGGACTTTCCTGCGAGCTCACAAATAACAACGATTTCCATGATCTCCGAAGATACCAAAGAATAATTAATCACAAAGGTGCCTAGCTCCCGCCTATCGTTGAGATCGAATAGTCTAAAGTGTTTGGTTTGGCCGCTTATACCTTTCTCGGACGATGTGAGGATTTCGAGAAAATAACATTTATGAAGGGTCGCGCTGTAGTGATTTTCATAGGAGAAAAACTCTACTCCGTTCGCAGTTTTGGAAGCGCCCCCTCCGCCATATTCGCTTTGAAATACCGTAGAGGCTCGCTGACCGCATCGTTCCTGCAACTCATACAGTTCCAGTTCTGTTGCCGCCTTCGCGTGAAGACAGAACGTCGCCGCAATGACTGTACCAATCACGCTCAGTCGCTTTAACATTTGTCATCTCCGGACTTTAGTGCTGCCAAAGAAGTAAGTGAGGCGGGACTTACTTCCGCAAAACGCTGCACCAGTCGTGCCGACGCCCTTTCCACGGCACGGCGACATTTGCCGCAATGAGCATATCACCAACGTCTGCCCCTTCCACTCGGATAAGCGCCAATGTCCGTCCATAGCGGTCTGTTCCGTGCCGCTGAACCTCTGGTGTCGCACTCATTAGAATAATCGACAGCTTCTCTTTTGCGAGCGCCGCAAGCTTCGTTTCCGCGTCGCAGCGTCCGTGTATTTCCGGCGCGTCGATGTTCTCGATGCGCACTCGCTCTGCGCCGAGGCGAAAGGTGTCGCCGTCTATGATCGCAGGAGGGGTGTCCATCATGATTTGGCTGGCACAGGGACCGCACTCTTCTTCGTACTGGGCACCTTAATTAGAAAATTCTTGTCAGAGTGCGTAGCTACGACACCAACATACAGTTCACCCCGATCACGGGCCGCGCGCAAATTCGCATCATAAGGGCCGATGCCCACCCAATGCTTGTTGACTCCAAGCTCAAAGGGGATCGTGCGCTCAGGAATGAACCATGTGGCGCTCGGCCTAAAACGTCGCCGCCGCCACCACGTTGGAAACGTGTAAGCGACCATGTGGCTCAGGACCGTTGGCTCCGACCCACGATTTATTACAGTGATGGCGAACTTCTCTGCGCCGTCATCGTGTGGAAATGTTTTGGCGTCCCCCATAACGGAAAGTAGAAGGCGCGGCTTCGAGTCAAACCAACGGCGCAATTCCAACGCGAGCGCGCCACTTGCTACGATGAGAGCCAGTATGGCGATCCAGTCTGATGTGTTGATCATCGTGGCCCTTTTAGTCTCCGCAATTTGTCCAACTCGGTGGACGGTTTCGCATTCTTCATCCTCGCAATTGCGATCCGCGCATAACGAAAAGGTATGTTGAAACGCGGGATCTGCAACGTCGGCGTCGCTTATCGGAGTGAGAACGACGCATTGTTCGGAATGATGGTCGGTTCCGAAAACGTCTTTGTAGTCAACGGCGGAATAAACCGCATTTTTCTTTCCCGCAGCCTTGTTCGAGAGCATCTCCTTTGGAGTTAAAGTGCATCCGCCAGCTAGACCTGTTTTGTCCGGCCCGAGGTCGCGATACCGGCTGGACGGCGCGTGTTCGTCTATGGTCTTCCCGGCGGCGTCTATTGTGAAGCACTGAATCGAAACCTTCGCCGACCGAGTGGGCGTATTGCCAACATTTTTCCACTCGGGCGTCATCACCCAGTGTAAGTCGCCGTCCTGACTGTTCGTTGTGGGTATAATCTTAGTTTCGCCGGCGGTCACGTATGCACGTAGGTCGCGTTCTTCCGTGTCGCGCTGGACGCATAAGGCGCCTATGCCAATAAGGACAAGGGCGATAGTCAATACTTCGCCAAGGGTCAGTTTTGCGAGCATGAGTTAGTCTGCTGACGTTGCCCAAGCAGCTTAGCATGCAGTCGTGTTTCGCGATGTTCTGGCTCGCAAGCCCGGTATGCCGGTCTCGGTCGCCAGGGATTTTTCTGCATCGCGAAGCTCTTCGGCTGGTCTCTTCTAGCCTGGGACGTGTACCCTGTTGTGCACGCCTCAAGGGCAGGGAGGGCTAATAAATATGCTAGAAGTCTTTTTCAAAGTCGCTTTTTCTTTTTGCCTTGGCATGTGCGCGCCGACATTGATCGCGGAGTTCGCCGATTTCGTTATGGGCGCTCGTTTTACCGAGGCACTTTTTGGCACCAGGAACGGCGCCTCTATCTTGGTTATTTCTGGTCTCGCCAGTGTCTCTTGGATGATTCGTAAAGGCGAATTTGTTGACGATATGAAGTCCACTCACTGAAACCATGCTTGCTGCGCAATAGAGCATCTTCCCGTCGTTGATCGGTGGTTGTTCGCATGAGTTATCCCGATAGTATTAAGCCATCCCTCAATGAGGCCAAGGCGCGAGTCGCTCGGGCGAGCGAGCACATAGCGCGGCTCGAAGCTGAAATTCCTGCCGCTCTCCGTGTAAATACTGGAGGGGCTGTAGTTGTATCGGCTCAAACCACTGGCCGTTTCGAGAACGCGACTGATACGTTTGTCCCGACTATCGCCCCACCAATCGTCGCTATCCTGATCGGCGAAACTGTCTACAACCTCAAGGCCGCCTTGGATTATCTCGTCTCCGCGCTCTTTGAACTCGATAACTCTGGAAAGCGTAATAGTTCGGCGAAGTTTATTATCGAACAGTCGGAAAATGCTTGGGACAAATACCTCCCCATAAGCTGCGGCGGTACGAGTACGAAGGATCCCAGGAAACTCTGGCTTCAAAAGCTCACCGCTTCCCATCGAGCAGAACTCAAGAGGCTGCAACCATTCCCTGGACGACATGAGACCCAGTGGCTGCTGACGCTCCAAGGTCTTACTAATCCCGACCGGCATAGCAGACTGACTTGGGTTCGCAGCAGGATCACCCACATTACCGTGGCAGCAAACCCATCCGAACCTGCTTTCAAAGTACCGGCGACTTCGCATCTTCCCGTAGGCGTGGAAGCCCAGATCACCGGTGAGATATTGCTCAAGGATGGTGCGAGGGTCGAAGAAACGCTCAGGGCAATTGCCAGCCAGGTAACCTACGTACTGAACATCTTCGAGCCTGATTTCAACTGAGGGGGCACGCTGCACTTCGGAATTGAAAACAGCGGATCAGGGGTGAAGAAGTAAACAGCGCGCGGCCGCCTTGGCTGCCTTCCCAAATTTCTCCGCTCGTTGGATGCCGGCTAAGGCGCCGGCCACTTCGGCAACATCTTCAGGGGCTAAAACTCCGTGGCCTTCGAATGCTTCGAGCTCATCTAACGCGGCCGTGAGCTGGGCTTCCAACGCCGCATCATCATCCAGAAAGCTTTCCCGGACGATCTTTACAGCGCTTTCGGCTGCTTCTGGCGATGACGCACTGCTAGGCGCCTCACCGCGGTTAAATGCCTCGGTATTGGAACGGGCCGCATCGAGCAACCGGTCCGCGTCCAAATTCTCATCGCGCATCGCTTCGCGCTCGAGAACTTCAAATTGCAGTTCTTCAAGATTGGACGTTTCGTCGTGATAGACGCCGAGATCATCAGCACGGCGGAGAAGGTCACCGACACCGGCGTGATCCTGTTTTCGGTATTCCGCCAGCTTCCGCGCAGCGGTGCGAGGACCATCAGACGCGGATACACCGGCTTCCGTCATTTCCCGGTCCATCGCTTCACGAAAGGACGCATCACCGGAATCCATGGCATTCGGGTGATACACGGGCTCGCCGCGGACGTGCCGTGAAATCGCATCGTATAAATCGTCCATCTCGGAAGATTGCGCCTCGCGAACGCCAAACCAACCATCTGCTTCAAGGCTCTTCCGCATGTCATCGGGCGTTAGGCCCTCTTTGTTCAACAGACCGGGGCGCTTCGTCCCTTCCAGAACAAACGCAACGTCCTGTCCTTCTTTCGTTAGGGCTCCCGATTCATCCCGTAGCAGTTTCAGCCCTCCGGCGCGGACCACCGCATCGAGGATGGTTTCGCCTTTGGCTGCCGGTCGTGTCGCGCGCATCGCATCAATGTCCGATCTCGCACGAGTGAACACCGGATCGGACGCGATGATGTGCCCTATATCGACTTCACGCCCTTCGGCCATTTGAGCCACGGCGCCGCGCAGCGCACCAATCCGCGTGCTTTCCGACATGAGGTTCAGGCGGTCGGAGAGCGCCCCAAACCCGGCATGGAGCCCACCGCCGAGAACGGAGCCCACGGCCACGTTCAGGAACGAGTCCATGAGGTCGTAATCGCCTTGGTAGGCTTTCTCTGTCCCATAGACGATCGGCTCAACAAGCGCCGCGCCCGCGGCGCCCTCTACAGCGCCCCTACCGACCCGCGCGAGCGTCTTTCCGTATCGGGCTGCCCAGAGTCCGAACCTGGCTTCACTGACCACGGGAATGAACGCAGACGCTACATTCAGCGGATCCACCGCGCTTACCGCGAGTTGGGTCGCGAATGATGCGATTCCGTATGCCAGGCCATTCGGTTGGTGCGCGAGCATTGCGTTCCGGCTGATTTGCTCGCGCTTGCGCCTGACCGTGATATCGACTGCACCCGAGCGCATTGGCCTATCGAAGGATAAGCCAAGTTCTTCGCCATACTTGGAGTTCAATTCCGCAGGATCCAGAAAACGATCCGCGTCCCCCACGGAGAGAGCTGCGTGTCGCATCTCGGACAGCGTCGCGGGAAGCAAGTTCTGACCGCCTGGTATCGCCGTCGCGATCGTTCCCACGACTTTCGCCGGCAACCTCAACCAGGGATGTTGAGCAAGGGCCAATTCTGTAGCAGCGGCCGCCTCAGTATCCGGATTGTGTACCCACAGATGGCTGGCGACAGCGCCGAGAGCATCGGCCCAGGGCAATTCGATGTTTGCGAGTCCCGCTCGCGTCGTATCATCGTCGGGAATTTCTAGGCCGAAATTCATTGGCTCAACTCCTCATAGGCGCCAAATTTGGTGGGAAAAAATTTGAGACGTGGTTTCCGATTGGTGGCGCGTGGGCAGCACCCCAGGCATTTGCGCGGCAGCGATTTTTCCCCCCACCCCCCGCAAACCCCCGGCAGGGGAATGCCCGGCAATTCGGCACGCGCTTGGCGTCGCAGGATTTGCAAACCGGAGACGGGTAGGGACTAACGCATTGAAACGCTGCGCATTCAGAGTAGCGAAACCGCCTTTGCTACCAATGTTGCGACCTGTCGCACTCATTCGTCGCCCTTCTTGACCAAGCTTGGATGCGGAACGCTTTGGCCGATCATCCAGCCGCCGCCGACCCGGACGGCGCCGGGAAGCTGGGACTGGGCTGCGCGGTGGCCCTCGATGGCTGGAGCCCGTTCGGGATCCGCCAAGACAATCACCAAGCCCGGCGGCATGCCTTCGTGCAGGTGAACATGCTCAGAGCGCGCGACCGGCGTAACCCCCTCCAATCCGGCCAGCCATTGCGTTGCGTCAAGCCGAACTGCATCGCTTTTGGATGTGTCGGCCAAGTCCGCCGCCCGTTTCTTTCCAGCACAGTGGGATCCGAAGCTTGGAATTCACGTGACTTGAAGTCGCGGC
>JADMIO010634409.1_pt1 | contig 69981 bp, 69 predicted proteins | sample 8958161 | NCBI WGS metagenome assembly JADMIO01 (sample SAMN16585339, study PRJNA669376) | soil metagenome | isolation source: Crop rotation soil | place: USA: Cullars Rotation, Alabama | collected 2011 | reverse complement strand
CATTACCGAGCTGACGGATTACGGAATACCGCCACATCGCCAAGCCCTACCCGTTGTATGCCATTAACGACAACTGCTTATGACAAATAATGAAACCATAGTAGCCATAATCTTTGGAGCCGGTTTCTTGACTGGTATAACAAATTATTTCATAACATGCGACTTAAAACTAAAAACAACAGAGAATTGGATTAAGTTCTTCGCTTCGATCTTCCTTAGTACCTGCGCCTCGCTTACCGTCCCTCTCTTTTTGCAAATTTTATCTAACAACTTATTGGATCAAGCGACTTTCAAGAATAATTTGATATTTGCTGGCTTTTGTATTTTAGCCGGTTTTTTTGCACGGAGATATTTAGACGATTTATACGCTAAGCTGAAAAACCTCGAGAACAAGGTTGATAAGCAAGACGAAGAAACACAAAATAAATTAAATCAAACTGCAAAGGATACGGAAGCCGTTAATAAGAAGGTTGAAGACTTGGAAGAAAGCACTGAAGAGACGGAAGCAGAAAATATTCCAAATGAAATAACCGAATCATTAAAGAAAGATTCTAGTTTCAGCTTAAATGACACCGAAATATCTGACTTAATAAAGGCGTTATTCTCGCCAAAATATTCTTCAAGAACTCTTAATGGTATATCAAAAGAATCGAAAATACCATCGGATAGGCTCCGTCCAATCATGGACCATTTAAAACATTTTGGATTTGCTGAAAGCAAAGTCGGAACTGACGGAAATACCTATTGGCGACTGTTGAAATATCCAATTAAAATATATTCTGCCAACTACGGAATAGCAGGTCATTATACTGACGCTACTACTGCAATCAAGAAAATGATTGCACAGGGTGATTATCATGGGGTTGCAACACAGGCCTTTTTAGGTATTGAAGATCCTGCTCCGGGAATTGTCAAAAAATTAAAAGTACACTATAGAATTCACGGAAAGGAGAAAGACTTTACTGTTGACGAAGGAGATACTTTTAAAATAGAATAACGGCGTACAACATGGAGTTTTCTGCTATGCTGGCTGAAGAGTATGAACTGATCGTCCCGTTCGCTTATCAGCTGCGGTTCGGACTGGACGAATAAAGCCGAGCAACATAATATATTCTCATCTTCGTTAACTTTACTCAGCTTCGGTTCCGGCTGAAGGATCACAGCATATCAGCACAGCAGAAAGCCCTGACCATTAGCTGAAATGCTATGGGCCTCTCTGCAAATGAACAGACCAATAACCCACAAACAATAAAATAATAAAATCTTATTAAATAAACACCTTCACTTGAAAAATCGGATAATCAAAAGAACAGCGACTGGCGTAAAGATATTTAATAGTGTAACTAACTTTAAACATTTAAAAATCACTGATATGAAATTCACATCTTATTCCACAACTGCTCAAAAAACAAGTTCAGGTGCTGCGGCTGATTCTACATCAACTATACCTGAGGGAAAAGTAACCATGGATGGAGAACTTCCTTCCAAGGCATCTGTTCCTGCATTGTTTGATGAAATGGATTATCAACAAGCAGTTCAATGTTACCTGTGGGGTTTGCCATTGGTTGCTTTTGCAGAATGGCAGCATATTCATGAAAATAAATTTGGCGCAACGAGTAATGATCTTGTTGTGTATGCTTCTTATGAAGACAAACTGGGGATTTTAACTGCCAATGCGACTACGCCATATGTATTAACTTTTATTGATCTCATAAAAAACGGTCCTACTATTATTGAAATGCCGGCGGGAAAAACAGCCGGCGGTTTGTCTGATTTCTGGCAACGTGAGGTAGCTTCAATTGGAGAAATGGGACCTGATAAGGGGAAGGGAGGTAAATATCTTTTAGTACCTCCTGGTCAGAAACTTACAGCGCCTGGTTTTTATACCATTCCCTGTAATACCATGAATATGTTTTTTGGATTCAGGGCACTTGATCCCGATCCGGCTAAAGCCCAGCAATTAATCAAAGTAGTGAAGATATATCCATATGCACAGCGGGAAAATCCAACAACAACAAAAATTGTAACCCCAGCCGGCAAAAAATACTTAGCGATTCAGCCCGATAGCTTGGCTTACTGGGAACGTCTTCACGATATTTTACAGCAAGAACCTGTTGAAGAAAGGGACCGTTTGTTTGTTGCGTGGCTGGATAATCTCGGCGTAAAGAAAGGACAACCGTTTAATCCAACAGAAAGGCAGAAAAAAATATTGACTGCGGCGGTTGAGCGGGGCAAACTGATGGCTATTTCCAATGCGTTCAAGAAGCGATTCGATAATGTGCATCACTGGCCTGACAGGAAATGGGATTATGCAATGGTGATGAGTGATGCTTCACAACGTTCAGAGAACTATGATGAATTTTTCCAGCGGACATCTTATTTCTACGAGGCCGTTACCTATTCAAAATCCATGATCACTAAAACACCCAATGTGGGCCAGGCTTATCTCGGTGTTTATGATGATAAAGATGGTAACTGGCTGGAAGGAAGTAATAATTATAGCCTGCATATACCGGCCAATCCACCTGCAGTCAACTTCTGGTCAATCACTGTGTATGATGCAACAACACGCTGTTTGATTGATAACCCGCAACGTAATGCAGATCTATCGTCACGCAAAGATTTAATTAAAAATGCAGATGGGTCAGTTGATCTTTATTTCGGGCCAACGGCGCCGGCAGGTAAAGAAAAGAACTGGGTACAAACTATTGCCGGTAAACATTGGTTCGTTTACCTGCGACTGTATGGACCCACTACTGCCTATTTTGATAAAAGCTGGAAAATGGGTGATATAGAAAAAGTGTAGTAGACAAAAAAATAAAAAACGAGGCAAAGAAACAACTCGGTGCCAACGAATGCAATAGAAACTATTTGCACCTATTCTTGTTGTGTTATTGTGAGTATCTCAAAATTGAGCCGACAATCTTCGGTCGGGCAGAAGCACATGCGGCTAACAAGGGGTTTTCTGCTATGCTGGCTTCAAAACATATCCTCATCGACATATCGCTTATCAGCTGCAGTCCCAGCTGAACGAACATAAACGAGCTTTGGAATATATCCTCAGCTTTCTATCTTTACTCAGCGACAGTTCCGGGCTGCAGGAACACGGAATATCAGCACAACAGAAAGCCCTGGACGTTGGTGGTCATTGTAAAAGAACACTCAATGAATGCGGCACTGCTAATTTTGAAAATAGCCAATGAAAGCTAAGCAAGTCATATTTATTCAAGGCGGTGGGGATAATGGATATCGTTCGGATAGTGCATTAGTCGATTCTTTAAAAGAGAATTTGGGAAATGAATATCAGGTGGACTATCCTGCAATTCAATCAGACGAAACTTCCTCTGACTATGGTTGGACAAAACAAATCGGAGAGATTATCAATAAAATCAGTCAGGACACAATTCTGGTTGGTCATTCGTTTGGAGCTTCAATGATTCTAAAGTATTTCTCTGAAAATTCCGTAAGCAAATCAATTAGAGCTATTTTTCTTCTTGCAACGCCATTTTGGAGTGGAAGTGAAGACTGGCAGAAAGGCTTAAAACTTAAAGATGATTTTGCCGACAAACTATCAAGTAAAATTCGCATCTTCTTCTATCATTGTCAGGATGACGACGAGGTGCCTTTTTCACAGTTTAACGAATACAAGAAAAGACTTGTTAAAGCAACTTTCAGGCAAATGAACATTGGTGGACATCAATTCGGCAATGACTTAGCATTCTTAGCGACAGAAATTAAATCTTTATGAAGCATACACAACGAGCCGCTAACAGTGCATTGGCAATAGGGCGGGGCGACGAATATATTCTCAGCTTTTTTGTTTTCGCTAATGAACTTCAGTTTCAGCAGACGAATAACGCTAGGCAGTAGAATAAACAATGAGCTTTTGTATCTTTAATAAGCTGCGGCACCGGGCAGACGGAACACAGAATACCGCCACATCGCCAATGCTTTAACGTTAGCGGCCATTCTGAGCGACCGTGCAAGTTCTAACTTTAGCGGTTACAATATATCTTGATTAAAATTATAAATTTGTGTAAGACATTAATAAGTAAAAATCTAAAATACTAGACTTTTAAAATTAATTCTACAACAAATGAAAAAGACATCAATCATTCTAATGCTGGTAATGCTTGCATCCTGTCGGCAGCAAAATCAATCTCATACTTCTACAGCACAAACAAACACCACTGTAAAATCTACAGATTATGAATTTGTGAATGGTTATCCGACTGATACAACCATTCAGAAAGTTTATGATGCAGCTGATATTAACAGAGCAATTCAATGCTATCGCTTCTTTTATCCTTCGGTATCAATTATGGCTACGTGGGAAGGAAACCTGAAAGGTGGCGTAGTTGCTAATAAGGTATTTGCTATGTTGGATGGTACGCCACAGCAATTTGTATTCACTCCTAATTCCGATACACGTTATGCAGGATTGGCAATTGATCTAACCGAAGGGCCAATGGTGATTGAGGTTCCTCCGGGTCCGATTATGTCTGTTGTCAATGATATGAATCAATTGTATGTAATGGATATTGGGTTACCTGGTCCTGATAAAGGCAAAGGAGGTAAGCACATTATTCTTCCACCAAATTATACAGGTAATATTCCTGTGGGTTATTATTCTGCTAAATCAACCACCAATAAAGTATTGGTATTGGTAAGAGCAATCCCTTTGCAAGGAGGATCAGAAGCTGCCGAGGCTTTAATAAAATCAGTTAAAGTTTATCCACTGAATAATACAGCCAATTGGGCAACTCCTACGTGGGTTGACCTGAATAAACCGGGACTTGATTTTACACCTGTAGGTTGGGAAGATAATCTTCAATATTGGCAAAAATTGTATCATCTTATCAATACCGAACCTTCTAATCCTGATTATCGTACCATGTACGGCGAACTAGCAGAATTGGGTATTGAAAAAGGCAAACCTTTTAACCCTGATGCAAGAATGAAAGCCATTTTAGAGAAAGCAGCTCAAACAGGCAACGCCATTATGCGGGTGCAATCCTTTGCCGACCGCAGACCGGATAAAATTGTATGGAAAGACCGTACTTGGGAATGGGCTGTTCTTCGCTCTACTAATGGAACTTTCAATACAGAAAATTATACTGACCTCTATGCAAGAGAAAAGTGGTTTTATCAGGCACAGATTGAATCGCCCGCTATGTTTAACCGTGCTCCGGGTGCGGGTTCGTTGTATTGGCTTGGTGTTAAAGACAAGGCAGGCGCTTATTTGAATGGCGGCAATATCTATAAACTAACTATTCCACTTCCCGTTCCGGCAAAACTATTTTGGTCAGTAACTGTGTATGATAATGCAACCCGTAGTGAAATAGCTACCAGCCAAAACAAAGCTGCGTTGCGCTCTTTGTTTGAATTAAAAGACAAAACAGGTTCATCTATTGAATTATTTTTTAGTCCAACCGCACCCGCTGGAAAAGAAGATGTGTGGATAGAGACCATTCCTGATAAAGGTTGGTTTACTTACTTCCGCATTTACGGACCTGAGCCATCTGCATTTGATGGAAGCTGGAAGCCTGGAGATTTTGAGGAGGTGAAATAATCGTGGTTGGCAATTTGTGCTTATCAATTATGTGCAACAGCAAAGTAGAACGGCCGATAACAAAAGTATTGCTACAAGCGGGGCTGGACGTTGAAACATCAACAAGTTGCATCGCTGTACTTTAGTTCGGGCTTGACGAATAACTATTTGGCTTAAGTTGTTATCTTCATTTTTTAATCATTATTCAGCAGTTGTTCCGGGCTGGACATTATAAACTATCCCACCTGCAGCAATACTTGGTCGTGATTTACAATTGCTAAAGACATTGCTAAGTTTAAAGTCGAATGATATGGGCAGAAAAGTAGTCTATAGTCGACCTCTCACTTTTTGAAAATCTTAGAGACGACGAAGTTTGTGGACGGACATTGAGTATTCAACTATAAATTACTATTTTGCTTCTCTGGTTAACTGAAACTGACATTTTTCAAATACCGTGAGTTTATTCGACTGAGGCTGCGAAAGGCATAGCTACTGCTATAGAATGCTTATACTAAAGGGCAAAACATAATTTCGAATCAAAGTATTACAAACTAAACAAAAATAAATGCTGCTATATGAATGTTGAGAAATGCAAACTTAAGCTGTTAGCCTTGTTCGGGGCATTGTTGTTTCTTTCATTAACCATAAGTGCCCAGGAAATCGTAGAAATTTATTCGGGCGCTGTTCCCAATTCAAAAAGTCTTGGCAAAAAGGAAACCTTCACTTCAGGAATGTTTCGCGGGGTAGCAAAACCAACCCTTGAAATATATCTCCCCGAAAAAGAAAAAGCAACTGGAACTGCGGTTATCATCATTCCCGGCGGCAGTTATGCAGTGCTTGTTTACCAGGGCGAAGGAGTTAATAATGCAAAACAATTTGCAAAAAATGGAATTGCTGCATTTGTATTAAAATATCGGTTGCCAGATGATTCAATATTGCAGAATAAGAACATTGGTCCTTTGCAGGATGCGCAACAAGCCATAAAATTTATTCGTGAAAATGCAGGAAAGTGGGGAGTGGATACAAACAAGGTTGGTATTGTCGGGTTTTCTGCCGGTGGTCACCTGGCTTCAACAGCCGCTACACATTTTCAAAAGGCTGTGATTGAAAATAAGAACAACACCAATCTTCGTCCCGATTTTCAGGTGGTGGTCTATCCCGTAATAAGCATGCAGGATAGCTTAACACACCGCGACTCCAGGAATAATTTACTGGGTAAAACACCATCAAAGGAATTGATAGACCAATACTCCAATGAGTTACAGGTCACCAAAACCACTCCGCCAACCTACATAACACATGCCGCCGATGACAATGTGGTAGACGTGGATAACAGCATTCTGTATTTTGAGGCCTTAAGGCATAATAAAGTGCCTGTTGAAATGCATATTTATCCGTCGGGTGGACACGGATTTATTTTCCGCCAACCTGATTGGATCGACCCTTTGCTTTTGTGGATGAAGAAAAATAAATGGATTTAAGACGGGGACCGTTTTGCCAATGTTTGATCGGCGCGGTGGCGGCAGAGGGAACTATGCTTATCGTCCCATTCGCTTGTCATCTGTGGGTGAGCAAGCTGCCGGGGAGATTTGGAAAATAAACTGAGAAATATATCTTTGATAAACTGACACCAGGCTGACGGATCACAAACTACCGCCACAAGAGCAGAGTGTCCAAAGAATGATGAAAGCAATGTGTAAATCGTCAGCAGAGGATAACACGGCCACCCGGACAAACTAACAAGCCAATCAATATGAGTAAATATTTAAAAATTATTCCTTTATTTTTTTCCATTCTTATTTCCTTATCATCTTGTAAGAAAGATGAAACACAAAATCATCAAAACATTGCAAACGATGATTACTATGTTAGATATGAAATAAAAGGCAACGGAACCTATATTTATTTTAGTGATTTTTCAATAAAAACTGATAAAGGCGATGTCTCTTTTAGTGGCTACCAGTATCATACTTGGAATCAAACATATGGACCGGTAAATAAAGGATTTAGCGCTTCCGTATCAGTAAAAAGTTCTTTTGTCACGGTTGAGATATATGTTTCCAAAAATAATGGGCCATTTGCACTTAAGGCATCTAAATCTGGTGGTAACTCATCAGCATCAAACATGTCTCAATCATATACAATCGATTTTTTTGGAGAAAGCTGTAGGGGTAAGATTATTTAACTTGGTCAAAAAGGCCTGGCACGTGTTTCGCCGGTTGCAATTTAGTTCCCCGCCATCGCCAAAACTTGTTTGTTGGCTATAATTAGCACTCCGTCCAAGCGCATCATTCCTGGAACACCCGAATAACTTTGACAAATCTTCTTTTGTAATGATCGTCAAGCTTGGATATGGTTACCCCATTTGCACGGCCAGAAGTAGAATGAATGAATTTTAGTGTATCCGAATTCTGGGTGACAATACCCATGTGTCCAACGATATGTATTGAGTCAATCGTGCCTGTAAATAATACTAAATCACCCTCTTTAGCATTTCTTTTGTTGACTTCTTTACCCACATTTGTAAAGTCTACAGAAGACCTTGGCACCTCAATATTAAAATGATTGAAGACATAGGTTATGAACCCTGAACAATCAAAGCCTTTCAATGGATCTATTGAGGCATATTTGTAAGGTATACCGATCAATGTCTTAGCAAATTGAACTAATTCATGTGGAGTTGTCCGTGATATAGGCAAAATCTCCTTCTGAATTTCATCCATAGAGCCTGTAAATATGGTCTGCGAGTCAGTTGCCGGTGCGAAGTCATTAATTTGGGGAGCAATGGTATCACGGCTATCATCGGAAAGCTGTTTGGGCGAATCTTTGCAGGAGTAAGCAAGTAGAACGATGCAAAAAAATTTGACAAATTTCATTCTCGCAAGTTGTGACTATAAAATTATACGACATTTACCCTTTGACTATCCAAAAGCTTACCAAAGTCGCACGGTTCCTAATTAAATAAAGCCAACAGGTCATATGCTGCGACGGGGCAACCAATGACAAGCCAGGAAAAACTAAAGAAATTAAAATGAGAAAAGCAATTGCAGCATTCAATATGACACTTGACGGTGTTTGCGACCATACAACAGGAGTTGCAGATGACGACCTACATCAACATTATTCTGATTTGGTAAATAATGGTGGTGTCATTTTATATGGGCGGACAACCTACCAACTTATGCAATTTTGGCAAACACTATTGCAAAATCCTTCAGGTAACAAACCAATGGACGAGTTTGCAATTTCAATAGACAAAATTCAAAAACTTGTTTTTTCCAACACCCTAAAAGAAACAGGCTGGAAAACTGCAACACTTGCAAAAAAACCTCTTGACGAAGAAGTTTTGGAACTCAAACAACAAGCCGGTAAGGATATTCTTATTGGAAGCAGGAGTTTGATTATTCAACTTTTAAACAGTAAGCTTATTGACGAATTACAAATTTGTATTCATCCTGTCATCGAAGGGAAAGGGCTACTGCTTTTTGACAAAATCACCGACAGGATCATGTTGAAACTAATAAAGACTAAATCACTAAGCTCAGGAGCAACCGTATTCTATTATGAACCGATAAAGGAGTAATTCACACTTAGAACATGAATAATGATCGAAAAGAAGAACGTATTTGTAATTGTGGGAAGTGCAAGCAAAAATTCTGCGAACCAAAAACTTGTTGACATTTTTGCGACCTTAACAAAAGATGACTTCAATTTGACAATTTTTGGGGACCTAAAAACCCTTCCACATTTTGACCCTGAGTTATCGGCGGACGACCCACCGCGTGAAATTGTGGAGTTTCGAAATGCTATTGAAAAGGCGGACGGTGTAATAATTTGTACTCCCGAATATGTATTTAGTTTGCCGAGCGGTTTAAAAAATGCAATTGAATGGTGTGTTTCAACGACAGTTTTCTCTGACAAGCCTGTTGGGCTAATTACTGCTTCGCTAGATGGACAAAAGGGGCACCAGGAACTTCAACTGATAATGAAAACGATCATGTCAAAGTTTACTGAGAACACAACGCTGCTTATTCGAGGCATAAAAGGAAAAATGAATGCGAGCGGTGAACTCACGGATAGCGAAACACTTGGTGATTTGACAAGATTTGTTGAGGGATATAAAACACTCATAAAAAACGCTAGTGCCAACACTTAAACGACAACAAAATAAAAATGGGACTATTTGACTTATTTAAACGCAACAAAAAATCAAAGACTGAAACGGTTGGGATAAATAAGCCTTCACCTGACCAAACTTTGTTTGGAGAAACCGTTTTAGAAATCATCGGCCCAACAGTTGCGAAGTTTGGCTTCAAAAGGCATAGGGTAGAAATCGAAGAATATTTTTCTACAATTATCTTTCGTAAGAATAAACAATACATTAAAATTAGCGGCACGACTTTTCCCACGGACTATCCCTTCAATTACAATTTGATCTTAGGCGAAGGTGATAGCGCGGATTTTTATGAATGGGATTGGAATTCTATTGCTCTGTGGCGACTTAAAGAAAGGATAGATCCAACAGCCGGTGCAAAGGAGTTTGAATTTCCCTTTGGCGACGAGGTGAAACATAGTGTCTCAAATGCTAACAGTGAGCTTTTGAGATACGGGGATACTTTTTTGCGTGGTGACATGACCCTGTTTTATGAAATACGTTCTGACCAGAATAAATCCAGGGAGGCTTACAAAATTCTTTCTCGAGACGAAGATGGCAATTACAAATCGACTGATGAACCGAAGAGCGTTCAGCAAAAGAAAAAATATAGTTAGGAATGAGATTGATGGTAATGGTTATTGATCGAATATACATCAACTTTATAACTTACTCAGGTTCGATTTTTGTTTTTCGAAAGATTAATAATCGTGAATGGCAAACAGTAGCGCACAAATAATTCCAATGCTCGCCTATGAAAAGGGCGCGGAAGCCATGGCATGGCTTTGTCAAGCATTCGGGTTTACAGAAAAAATGAAAATACTGGATGAAAATGGGAAGCTTATGCATGGTGAACTTACATATGGAAGTGGGACAATAATGTTGGCATCTCCAACTGAAGACTATCAAAGCCCCTGGCATCATTGCCAAGTCTGCGAAATAGCTGCTAAATGGTATCAGTCGCCATATATCATAAACGGCATATTGTTGTATGTTGATGATATAGAAGCACATTATCATCAGGCAAAAGAGCAAGGCGCGGTTATACTTTCTGAAATTGAAACCGGTGGTCCGGGACCACGTTATAGAGTCGAGGATCTGGAGGGTCAACGTTGGATGTTTATCCAAAAGGGTTAAGTAGAATACAAATAGGTAAACAACTTGTACAACCGATTTAACATGGACACGGCTCCCTGGACTTTTACGGGGCGTTTATGCATGCTCATTAAATTATAAATCATTTATGACATTTTACCAGGCTGAAATCAAGCGGATAAAACAAGTTCATTACTCCAATAATGGACAAATAGAAACTGCTATTGGAGCCCGGCATTTCATTATCGACAATCTTGACAAAGAAGTGAACCTGGACTTGCTTGCTCATGTTCGGTTCACTTCCAAATTCCATCTGCTTCGCCTGTTCAAAAGATATTACGGACAAACACCAAGGCAATACCTCATCGATAGGCGGATTGAAAAGGCAAAAGACTTGCTGAAGTCGGACCTCTCAGTAACAGAAGTTTGTTATGAAGTTGGATTTGAAAGTCCTTGCTCCTTCAGCTCATTATTCAAAGCAAGAACTGGTCGAACCCCTGCTGACTACAAAAAAGAGCAACTTTCGCAAAGTTGATGTTAGAGTTAATTTGCAGTTTTGGCTCTCAAACAAAAAGCCAGACAAATGAAAGTGAAAATTACCAGCATCCCGGTGCATGATCAACAGAAAGCATTAGAATTTTACACGCAAAAATTAGGGTTTGTAAAAAAGGTTGATATCCCTTTGGGTGAAAATACCAGGTGGTTGACAGTCGTCAGCGAGGAAGAGCAAGACGGTACGGAGGTCCTGCTTGAACCGTCGCCCCTTCATTTTGAACCTGCTAAAATTTATCAAAAAGCACTTTTCGAAGCAGGTATTCCCTACACCCAATTCAATGTTGACAATGTTCAACAGGAATTTGAGCGACTGGTAAAGTTGGGCGTTGAGTTTAGCGTGAAGCCAACTCAAATGGGTGCTGTGAAAATTGCCGTTTTTAACGACACTTGCGGGAACAATATCCAAGTAGTCGAGATGCTATAGGGCTGGAGCAAGAAGACCGTGAGCTTGGGTTTGCCAACATACTCTTTAGCATCGCTTCAGGCAACACTAAAAAGAAAAATATGCCTTACGATCCACAACTCGCAGATAGGATAAGAGACTATTTATCTCAATTCCCAAAAATTGATATTGAAGAAAAGAAGATGTTCCGTGGACTTGCTTTTATGGTCAACGGCAAAATGTGTATTAACGTGAGTGGTAACAATTTGATGTGCCGCTTTGATCCAGAATTAACAAACGACTTAGCTAAGCGAAAAGGGTTCTTACCAATGAAAATGAAGGGCAAAAAATTGAAAGGTTACTGTTATGTCGAGCCGGTTGGTTTCAAAAGCGCGAAGGACTTTCAATTTTGGATGGATCTTTGCCTGGACTTTAATGATCGGGCCAAATCCTCAAAAAAACGACCAAAAGTGTGAAAGCGCGGCTAGCAAACGGTTTGACAGATTGGCCATAACCCGACAATTTTAAAGCATATTAGAAACGCAATATGGACTTTTCACCTTCCAATAATGTTGTTAAACTCTGTCTCCAGGGGATGAGCCTGGAAGAAAAAGGAATGACGGAAGATGCAGGCAAATTATTTATGCAAGCCTGGAGTGAAGCCACAAACGACTTCGAAAAGTTTCTTGCAGCTCATTTTGTAGCAAGACGTCAAAAGAATGTGGCTGACAAACTACACTGGCTTAATACAACCTTGCAGTTTGCATTAAAAGTAAATGATAATACTGTCCGTAGCGCTTTTCCTAATCTATACCTGAACATTGCGGAATGTTTTGAAGCGTTAAATGATCCGACCAAAGCAAAAGAATATTCTGACCTGGCCATTTCTCTCAAGTATCATCCGCCTGACGGCGGGCCATTCTATCACGGGACGAAGGCAGATTTGAAAAAAGGAGATTTACTAACTGCAGGTGGCAATTCTAATTACAAATCTGACCTCATGATGAACCATATTTATTTCACCGCACTGGTTAATGGCGCTGGACTTGCTGCGGAATTAGCAAAAGGAAATGGTGAACCAAGAGTTTATATAGTTGAACCAACAGGTGGATTTGAAAATGACCCTAATGTCACAGATAAAAAGTTTCCCGGCAATCCGACACGGTCCTATCGAAGCAAATATCCATTGAAAATACTTGGTGAAGTGACAGATTGGGTAAGGCTAACGCCACAGGAACTTCAAAGCTGGAAAGAAAAATTGGCGAGTAGTAAAGGAGAGATCATCAACTAAAAAACAGGAAGTACAACAAGTAAGCGATTTTACTTCTCCCTACGAAATTTTTGAAACACATAGATACTTAGGTTTACACATAGGCCCATAGGGTTTCCTGGGGATGTAAATTTTTCTGTTAAAGGTCAAGCTATGTGTCTATGTGTAAACCTATGTATCTATGTGTTTCAAAAAAAAATAACCCTGGAATTCCCCACAATTTGAGCTTCACGTAATCCCTTATCTTGCAGTATGCGAAACACCTTCTACCTGCTGCTTTTGATCGTCCTCACGGCCTGCGGACAAAAATCTTCCAAGGCCATTAGCACCGAAATAGATAATAAGAAAACTTCCGAGCACATCAATATTCCTGGTACAAGACTCTATATCATTCCGCCCAGGAACTTCGAAGTATCAAAAACCTTTACAGGACTTCAGAAAGGGGAAGGCTCAATGATAAACGTTTATGAATTGACCGGTGGAAATTTTTATACCAATGCTGCCAACTTTAACAAAGCAGGATTTGAAAAACAGGGTGCAAAAGTTTTCGACTATAAAGAACTTGAAGTAAATGGCTACCCGGCCAAATACATTTCGATGCAGGGCGATCCACAGGCAAAAGTCTATGGCCTGGTGTTTGGCGACAGCACTTTTTCTATTATGATCATGGGCGTATATCCAACCAGCGATGAATTAACCGGATTGGATATTATCAAAAGTCTCAACAGTATCAACTACGACAAAAGCAAAAAAGTTGATCCGTTTGAAACCGCCAGCTTTATACTTGACGATAAAAGCTCGACTCTCAAATTCTACCAGTTCAACGCAAACCTATACATGTATACGCCGGCAGGAAAGGATATCGCCGGTGATTCCTTAGCGCCATTCGTCATTGTAACTCCCTTTCCAAAGGACAATTCCACCACTTCGAAAATGGCTGTCCAAATGATGATCGATAAGGCCAAGATGTATGGAATGATCAATCCCATCATGAAAAATGAAACCGAGGAACAATTGAATGGATATGAAACCTACCAGGTGGAGGTCCATGGAGAAATGCAGGGATCAACAAGCGCTATTTACATGTGTGCAGTGTCAGATGCCGACAAGACGATTGCCATCCAGGGAGTCGCAAAAAAAGATATTGAAGAAAACCTGAAGCAGTTTAGAAACCTGGCGTACACGATCAAAATTAAATAACCGGATTTCTTTCATTCATTGAATACTTTCGCCCTATCAATAGTAGTCACATGATACCAGCGAGGATGATTATATTAATATCCGTGATTTTGGCTACCAGTTTCCACGCGTATTCTCAAACCGATCCAAATGGAGTTTCCACTATTAACGAAGGTTGGCTAATACTGGCAAAAAATACAAAGACAGGATTCAATTATTACTTCACCACCGGTAGAATTTGGCAGAAAGATTCAATCAACAGCTGCCAGGTAAAATTGACTATCGATTCAATTGAGCTGAATAAGCTTCATCCCACTTGGAAGGCAAAAGGGTATGGCTATACTATCTTTAACGTTCTCCTCGATTGTAAGAACGGAATTATGAAAATGATTGGCTTCACCCATTATAAAAAGAATGGGATGCCGATTACATTGCCTGCAGAAAATAAAAGCCTGTTCAACCTGGATGAGGCGAAGGAATCTATAGTCAACAATGTGTGCAAGGTAAAGAAGTACACACCGGTTGATCAGAATGGACCCAGTCCGTTTTGATTTCGATGCACATCCAGCGCTTTCCAAATTACTGTTACTCACGCTCCTATACTCTATCCTAAAACCAACAGGGCTCTTTCTGTTGATTACAACTAACAAGTTGCTATTTGCTGGTAATTTTCAAGTCCAGAGATTATTTTTGTCGGAACCATGCTAAAACGCCCTCTACTGCTCCTGGTTCTTCAAATTTGCTTCCATTCGATTGAAGCACAAGGCTACATATCACGATGGCAATATTCATGGGGTGGAAACAGGCAGGATATGTTTAGTGCGATGATTCCTCTCCCGGGAAATCGGTATTTTTTTGCAGGAACCGCGGCCTCGGATATATCGTGCACAAAATCCAGCACTCTCTATGGTGATGAAGACTTTGTGACCATGATTTTTGACGATAACGGCAACAAACTGTCCGAGAGGTCCTATGGGGGTAACGGATGGGATCAACTTACGTCAGCCATAAAATTATCTAATGGTGGTTTTCTTTTGATAGGCGAAACCCAGTCCGGCGTATCTGGAACAAAGACTTCACCTTTAATTGGCAGTTCTGATATCTGGGCACTTCGCATTGACGATAATGGTAACGTAATTTGGGACAAAACCTTTGGCGGATTAGATTATGAAGCTGCCGCTAAAGTGGTTCAAACACCAGATGGGGGTTTTCTGATTGGAGGAATATCACTTTCAAACACGCCGGGGTATAATTTTGGAGGATCAGATTACCTGATTGTAAAGATTGACGCTGCAGGAAATCAACTTTGGGAAAAAAAATTTGGTGGCAGCGGTCGTGACGAACTGATCGATCTTATACCTACGAGTGACGGGAATTACTTCCTTAGCGGAACATCTGACAGTCCCGTTAATGGCAATAAGACGGGCACACCAATTGGCGCAGATGATATATGGGTAATAAAAATGGACGAGGATGGCAATAGCCTGTGGGATAAATGTTTTGGCACTGCATCTGGTGATTACCGAGGCAGGCTGCTGAGACTGACGGATAACAATACACTTATCGTCGAATCGTCAACAAATACCGGTCGTATTCGAAAAATTGACAACGATGGGAATTTAATCTGGTTGAAATCCTGCTCCGGAAACGACCAGGATTTTTTTGAACTTGCTACTCAAGATGTGGCCACGGGGAATATTTATGTTGCAGGTACTTCAAAGACTAATAATTTCGGATGCAAAACTTCTCTATACAATGGCGGTGGATGGTTTTCTGATATCTGGATAGCAATTTTCGATGCAAATGGTAACAAGATTGGTGATCTCGATTATGGTGGAAATGATGCTGACATTCCAACTGATATAGATTTCATTAATGATGAAATTTGGATCACCGGTTGGTCCGATTCTCCGATGGGTGGCAATAAAACAACTAACAATTGCGGACAAACTGCCGATGGCTGGGTGATCCGCTTGTCAAAAACATTTTATGTTAACGCCACCACACCCAACTCCCTCTGTCTATCACAGTTAAATACTAAGGTGCATTTTACGACGGCAGGCAATTATAATCCCGGAAATATTTTTACAGCCCAGCTATCTGACTTGAATGGATCTTTTAACACTCCAACCAACATCGGGACGATTGCGAGCGTTAAAACTGATTCCATCATAGTTACATTACCTGCAAATCTATTACCCGGGTCAAACTATAAATTCCGTGTGATCGCATCCAGCCCCCTGGATACGACAGGTGTTTACACAGTATGGATTCATGGCCCGCCTGAATTAAATCTTGGTGTTGATACCATACTTTGCACCAATACGACTATAACGTTGAATGCAGGATTGCAACCTTCCCTCACTGAATACCTGTGGCAAAATAACAGCACCAACAGTACAATGCTTGCTACGCAGCCAGGTATTTACTGGTGCGAAGTAACCAGCAGCTGCGGAACAAAAAGAGATAGCATTATCATTCAATCGAAATCCAAACCTTTTATTAATGTCGGTCCCGATGTCGGATTTTGTAGTGGAAATTCAATACATCTTTCATCCGGCTCCATAGGGGCTACTGACAATTATTTGTGGAGTACAGGATCGGACGCCAACTCAATAACTGTGACCAACGGCGGCCAGTTTTGGTTACAAGCATCAAATGTATGCGGTACAATTAGAGATAGTGTAACTGTTACTGCCTATAATTTGCCAGTAACTACTCTTGGAAAAGACAGCATATTATGCAAAGGATTGACACGTCAATTAAATGCTGGAGCTGGGTTTGCTACCTATGCCTGGAGCACAGGCGAAGCCACTGAAAATATCAACATCAACGATCCCGGCTTATATTGGGTACGGGTGCAAGATCAGCATGAATGTTTCAAATCTGACACACTTATTGTAAAGTTAGCAATACCACCTTCTGATTTTCTTAACGACAAAGATTCAATTTGTTCTTATGAAAAGTTGGTATTGACACCGAATAGATCGTTTGCAACTTATCAGTGGAATAGTGGTCTTAATACGAAAACGATAGAAGTGAAAGATCCGGGTCAATATTGGTTGAAAGTCACCGATAATAACAAATGCAGCGCCACCGATACTATTACAATATATCCAAGGCAATGTTTGGGCGGTTTCTATATTCCCAACGCATTTACTCCAAACAATGACGGTCGAAATGATGTGTTCAAACCCGTGATTGGTGGCGAACTGCAGTATTATACGTTTTCAATTTATAATCGATGGGGCGAGGTCGTCTTTAAAACGACTGATATAAGCAAGGGATGGGATGGTAATTTCAAAGGGATGCAATCTGATTCGAATGTATTTATTTGGACCTGCAGTTATCAATTAGAAGGAGAGGCAAGGATATTTGATCGGGGCACCGTCATGCTAATACGGTGATTTGAATGAAATCAAATGGAGATAAAGTGCAATTCTTCCAACATTGGTAAACGATTTTGTTGGGCAAGCTTTACTAAGAACATGGATTTTCAATGGGTAAAGAAGATAAAAAGGACCTCCTGAAATTTCTCAAGCCGTTTGATGAAGAGGTTATCAAACTTGTGATGTGGCTACGCGACTTTGCGTGGGACCAATGTCCCAAAGCAAATGAAATAATCTATGACAACTACAACGCCGTTGCCTTCGGTTGGTCGCCGACGAGCAAAGCGGGACATACTGTTTGTTCAATAGCAGTGATACGTTCCAATAGCAAAGTACATTTTGGATTTTACTGGGGCAGTGAACTATCGGATCCTGATAAAGTATTGTTAGGGCAGGGGAATCAATATCGATATGTGCTTGTTACTGAGAACAAGAAATTTCCAAAAGCATATATCAAAAAGTTAATCAACCAAGCCTATGCAAATTCACTTTCCAAGGTCAAAGACCAGAAGGATATAATACATGGGCAAACGATTGTGAAATCTATTTCGGAAAAGAAAAGGGCGAGCAAAGGCAAGAAAGCTATAAAACCCCGCAAGAAATAAATCCACCAAAAAGAATATTTGTTGATTGCAAAAAGCAAAATATCTGATTTCGATACGATCTACGAAATCATAAATGACGCTGCTGTGGCTTATAGAGGGATAATTCCGGCGGATTGTTGGCATGAACCTTATATGTCGGTGGCGGATTTGCAAAAGCAGATTGATGAAGGAGTCGAGTTTTGGTGCTATTCTGAAGAGGATGAGATCGTCGGTGTAATGGGAATCCAGGACAAGAGTGATGTAACTTTGATCCGACATGCCTATGTGAAAACCAAGGCCCGTAATAAGGGCATTGGAAGCAAACTGCTTCAGCATTTATCTGAGCTTACAAAAAAGTCAATCCTTATCGGAACATGGGCAGATGCAAGCTGGGCGATTGAGTTTTATAAAAAGCACGGGTATCGGTTGGTGTCGTTTGATGAAAAAGAACAACTGCTAAGAAAGTATTGGAACATATCAATTCGACAAATTGAAACTTCGGTTGTGTTGGCAAACGGTAATTGGAAAGGAGTGAAGCAGTAATACTACACTCATTCTTAAAGAATATTCGATATGTCCCATCGGGACTTTTGGCGGGTAGCCTTAATCTGTGGTCGGTCCCCGCGTCCCATCGGGACGCCTGGTGCAAACAAATTGACAAAACTCTCACCAATATTAGTGGGACGCACTCAAACAGACGTGAATAGCACCAAGCGTCCCGATGGGACGCAGTGAAAAATCCCTAAGGTAGCTGCTACCCACCAAATGTCCCTACGGGACATAAGCGCGATCAAAGCTTTCGATCAGCCGTCCATTTTAATAAATTATTAATGGGTTGACTTGACAGGAGTCAAGGTTTTCGACGTTTAGAAACGCGTGCGGGCGGGCGTTGATTTCCTATTAAAATAATCTGGTTAAATCTCTATATTACCGCGAATTAGCCACGAACTTTTTTCTTGCCTGTGGGGGTGAGGTGGCGAAGCTTATTAAATTATGAGAAAGACATTTTTACTAGTAACGCTGATTACAACTATAGTTGGTCAACTAAATGGACAGGTATCGTTTTCAAATATTGACTGTGAATTGAGAGCGGAAAAGAAAAATAATCAAACCGAGATTATTTGTTCCAATTCGACAATGTCAATAAAATTTGAAGTAGATGAGAATGTCAAAATAATGGCTCAAAAAAATTTTGCCATTGTCGATAGCCAAATTATACAAGTCACCCCCCTGCAGGTGAGTGGTAATCCAAAAATTCTTTCAACATTAAACGTCGATGAACAACGGGAATTTCTTGAGAATTATTCAAAGTACGAATTGGACTATATGAAATCCGATCTTGGAGTTAAAATCATCAATTCCGATAATCAATGGGTGACAAGTAAGTCACGCAAGTGGTTCATTTGGTATTTCCGGATCGGTAATTCCGCGGGCGGGTTTGAAAAGAAAACAGAAATACAGTTATTTGCTTCGACAATATTCGGTAGCAAAGTGCTGACATTAAACGCGCCGATCATGACTGGTGGTGATTTTGCAAAGGCAGCTTTAATTATTAATGAAATGATGGAAACCTTTGTTGACGATACTAAGAATTAAAATTCAAACATCAGCGGTTACGCTTTACTAACTTTACGAAATCATGAAACTCAAAGTGTCTGTTGTTTGCATGTTGCTATTAGCGTGCTCTTCAAACAATTCAAAGCCTGAGCCAGGTAGTAGCAACGATCTTGCTACCAACACCAACCAACTAGAGGGTACATCACAAAATCTGGAGTTAAGCTACATCGCCTGGGCCTGCGATTGCGCCAACTGGGCGACGGAAGCAGATATCAGGAGTACAGGGGAAAATCAGGATAGCCTTTCACACAAATCAGTTTTCATTGAACCAGCTGACAGCAGTTTGGCGTTGCCCGACACACTTGGATTCAGTGGCGATCTAATTCGCTTCACTGGTCAATTCTATAAAGAAAAAGGTTATCCGAAAAAGTATCCGCTGACAGAGATGAAAGTAGAGAAAGCAAAGGTTTTTCGCTATACAGGCTATACTGTACTTAGAAGCAACTATAAAAGCTTTGTGAGCGGCATGCAACAACAATCGAAGCATGCTAAGCGAAGACCGACAGGACGGTATTGATACTTACCCTGATTATCAGCCTTTACTTTGGAAGTGGGCGCGATCTTTCCGACATCAAACTATTAATTGGATTTTCGAAATGAAAACTATTTTATTTGTACTTTTTCTTTCTTCCTTTTCATTATCCTATTCCCAGGATACTTCAAGGTTAAAGGAGATCAACTCACTTGTAGCAAAAATAAATTCATCAGGTCTACCCGTGCAAAGGGACTCCATCGTACAGGACTATCAGAGCTTGAAGATGATCACCCACCTGTCAATGTTGGTGAATGGTGACCAGCTGTTGAAGTATGTAAATGAAGTGGCGACAACAAGAACAGAAAATGGAATAACCAGGCAGTTTACAACCACCAATATATTTTACTACGATAAGAACAAGCTGATAAAAGTGGAGGACTATGCGGTCAGCGGCGAAAACAAGCAAATGGCCGAATGGTATTATTGGGATGATAAGCCCCTTTATTATACTTTAAAGGATGAAAGGTCAGAAGAAAGGGCCGAGATGCTATTAGCAATGTCGAAAACTTTGCTTAAGCAGATTATTAAGAAGTGAGCGCAAGGTTAGTTAAGCTAATTTAGTGGTATGAATGGTTTAAGAAAAATGATAGCTGCGTTTGGACTTATAATAAAGGGTAAGTCGTCATTCAAACGGGATGAGAGTGAGCCATTACACAAGGATGAGACGAAAGACTCATTGCACCAGCAAGATGAGCTGGTCGGACTCTGGGAAAATGATCTTAATGACGGCAGCGGCTTACACGGAATTTGGGGCTGGTCCTTTCGGTTCAACCCCAATGGAACCGGCCTCTATTCATATTGGAGTCAAAGCAAATTACAAAACCAGGATCCTTTTACCTGGGAGAGATTGACCGGGAACTCAATAAAAGTAAAACTTGAGAAGGACGAATGGTCCATTATCGAATATTCCACAACGATTGTGGACGCACCATATGCCGGGAAGCTGATAAAGCTTACAGATATTAACTACGAACCGGATGATCATTTTAAGGAAGGATTTTGGGACTACCCCGGTGCAATCTTTAGAGCATTATAGAATCGGGTCTACTTTTTGTGTTTCAATAATTAAAACCTGCTAACATGAAGAAAACGACTTTTATACTACTGGTCATTGCCGCCTCTTTTCTTTCCGGCTTTGCATTTAAGACAATCATATCTGTAAACAGCAGAAGCAATGCACATCAAAGTTCAAAGAAGGTAACCGGCATCGGCGGTATTTTCTTCAAATGCAAGGACCCTAAAAAAATGAGAGAATGGTATCGCATCAATCTCGGTCTGCAAACAAATGACTACGGCACCGTTTTCGAATGGCGGCAGGGTGCAGATACCACAAAGAAAGGGTTCACTCAATGGAGTCCGTTTACTGAAAAGACCAAATATTTTGAGCCTTCAACAAAGGATTATATGATCAACTACCGTGTTGAGAATATGGAGGAGCTTCTTTCAGAGTTAAAAAGGAATGGAGTTACTGTAACTGATACCGTACAGTCGGCCAGCTATGGCAAATTTGTACATATCCTCGATATTGAAGGAAACAAACTCGAGCTTTGGGAGCCAAACGATGTTGAATTCGAGAAGTTGGGAAAACAGATAGGAGCGACGACGACAAAATAGTGTCGCAAGTGAACTTCAAACTCACAGTCGATTTTGAACCACGAAGGCACAAAGACACAAAGTTTTTTCGAATCAACTTTTTGCCTTTGTGCCTTCGTGGTTCAAAAGGCAAACAGGAGGCGGTTGCTTGATGAAATGTGGAACTCTTGCATTACTGCACGACGAACACTATATTGGTTTCATCCACCAAAACCATAATTATGAGAGAAACGATGCTTGTTTTACATTTTATTGGCCTCTCCATGGGCCTTGGAACAGTTTTTCACTGAGTTTCCTGCATTAAGAACAAATAACAACTTTTAATGAAATACACCTGTAGTTCTTGTGGCAAAGTGCGTGACGGATGGCCGGCCTTGGGTTTTAGTTCTCCGTCTTATTATAACGACCTGTCTGACGAAGAGCGACAAACTATTGCTGAGCTAAGTGATGACTTTTGCCTGATCGGGCACCCCGAGCGAACAGACCGATTTATCCGTGGCACCCTTACTCAGAGAATCATAGACCATTGCGAAGATTTAAGTTATGGTCTTTGGGTTTCTTTGAGTGGGAAAAGTTATACCGATTACCTCGAGAATTTTGACAATGATAATCATCAAGCGCAATATTTTGGTTGGTTAAGTAATAAGCTACCCGACTATGAGTTTCAGGAAAGTTTTCAAACTATCGTCTCAACCAGAACCGGCCATAATCGACCGGAAATAATACCGGATCCGGATTTTGACCATCCATTTGTTCACGATTACTACCACGGCATAACTAAGGTGGAGGCAGAGAGACGGATAAATGAAATGCTACGGCTTGTTGCTGATGGGAAAACAACTGATGAGTTGAAAAGAACAGTATCCTGGTGGAAGTTTTGGAAAAAGTAACTCAAAGCCAACATTAATGGCGAAGCTATTCAAACTTGAGATCGCTAGCATAAATTCTTAGTTATGCATTTTCCCCATTCCTTGCATCTGATATTTGCTTTTACTATATTGTCAATCGAGCTTCCAAACACCAAACCACATTTTCGCACCTAACCTCACTACCATGAAAAAGCTAATCCTTTTCATTTTGCTAGCGCTCGCGCTCAACATTTCCTTCGCCCAAAATAAAGAGGCCGCAGAAAAATTAGTTGATGAAGGAATCGCCTACCACGACAAAGGCGACTACGATGGTGCAATTCTACGCTACGACAAAGCTCTCGCATTGGATAAAGACAACCTGATGGCATTGAATGAAAAGGCCTATAGCCTCATGTCGCTGGAAAAATATGATGAAGCTATTGAATGCTGCAAGAGGGCAATAGCCGCCCATCCCAGGGAAGATTTATTGAAGATGGTATATGTGAACTATGGAACAGCATATGACTTCATGAAGAAGACCGACAAGTCGATTGAGATTTATGAAGAAGGCATTAAAGTATTTCCCAACTATTATCTTCTCTATTTTAATAAGGGCGTTACGCTTGTTAGCGTTAAGAAAAACAAGGAAGCAATTGAATGCTTTCAAAAAGCGCTTGTTGCTAATCCCTCTCACGCCGGTTCTCACAATGCTTTAGCTCGGCTTTCACATGATGATCATAAGGTGATTCCGGCTGTACTGGCCTATTCGCGATTCCTGACGATTGAACCACAGGGAGAGCGGGCAAAGGGGAACCTCAAGAACCTCAAATCTGTGATGGGTTCAAACGTGACAAAGACGGGAGAGAAGTCAATTACTATCAATATGAGTCCTGAAATGCTCAGCGATAAGAAAGATAAAAAGAAAGTCGAAGATGATTTTAGATCCACCGAAATGATGCTGTCTTTGTCATCGGCGCTCGACCTTGATGATAAGAATAAGAATAAACCGGAGGTTGAATTATTCAAAGGAAAATTTGAAGGCATTTGTGAATCATTGAAAAACGGAAAGGAAGATGGCAAGGGTTTCTATTGGGATTATTATGTTCCCTATTTCATCGAATTGAAAGAGAAGAACTTCCTTGAAACATTTTCCTATATCGTCTTTGCTTCCAGTGAGGATGATGCTGTGATGAAATGGTTGGGTGAGCATAAGGAGGATACGAAGAAGTTTTTTGAATGGTCGGATTCGTTTGATTGGGTGAAGGGGTAACGCTATTCCCAGAGGGGTTCTAAAATATCAAATCATGAAGATTAAACATATAGCTGTACTTTTTGTTCTTGTGCAAATCACTTCCGGGATCTCTGCACAATCTAAACCGGCGCTGCCCACTGGTTTTTATTCGATAGATAATAAATTCCCTCAATCCCTTAAGAAGTATCCCGACCGTTGGCCCACAACAGTGGTGAATTCGATGAAAATAAATGTATTTGGTGACTCGTATGCTTATCCTGATGAGCCAATCGAGTGTCCTACTCGTGCTTACCTGAAACATGACACAATTACTATAATCTGCATCGCCGGAGCAGAGGGAGGATTGGGTTATTTTCTTAGGCTTTTCAAGGATAGCTGCACATTAGCGGCCTATGCATATTCGGATGTTCCAAGTTATAAGTATAATAAGACTGAAAACGGGGAGTGGTTTATGGTTTTCTTACCTAGTGTCACACAAAAAATCATTCTTTCTCATCGACCACAATTCAAGGCGGGTGAGTCAATTGAAGGATTGGTTCAACTCAAAAGTGTCCCGTACTACGATAATGACAGGCAATATGTTATTGAGTTAAGCGCTTATTTTAAGACCGCTTCGCTGAAAATTTCACAGTAAGCATTAGGACATTTCATCTTAACTACTACTCTGCCCCAGCGTGCAGGATTCAACGTTATATGGAAAGGACATCATGTATATTTGCTCAACTGAGTAGGCCGGATGGATGTTGATTCAATGGTAGAAAATCGACCGACGAAGTTCTAATAAAGCGAAGTCAAGTCATGAAATTAATACTCGGATTACTTTTCGCAGCCATTTCTTTTTTAGGATGCATTTTTTTTCGCCGTTATGCCGGCTCTGTAATCCTATATCCATCGATTTGGTATTTCTTTTTCATCTTACTGGGTCTGATCGGAGCCTTCATGGTCTATCAAGCTCTGTCGAGGGCTAATAAGTTCGTTAATAATGAAGCCAATCGAAACCTTAGATCTTTCAAAGCGTCGGCAGAAAAAATTATTCCCAATTTTGATTTATGTGAGTTTAAGAGTGGTTCGTATTACCATGAAGTTGCTGATGAAAACGTAAGCTCGCTGAATTGGGTTTCTCCTACTGGATTTCAATCGAACCCAACGGTAACAGAACGTGTCGATAGTTCGACCATCGTGTATCAACATTCAGAAACTGAAAGATACATCGGCTCTTTTCCAGTAGATGCCGTCGCATTGAAATCTTATGTCCTGACTGGAAAACTAGTGCTTTATGTCGATCGGACTGACAGAAGCAAGTATGTTTTCGATCTTGATAAAAGTAGGGGATGAAACCGAAATCCTGAATGCTTAATTCCAAATGCTTTCTTCAAGGAAAATAATTTACCGGATGCTCTTGCTGCTATTCGTCGCCTATATGCTTTTGTGTATCGGGTTATATTTTTTCCAGGAAAAACTAATTTTCTTCCCCGAAAGGCTGGACAAGAATTTTAAGTTCAGTTTCAATCAACCTTTCGAAGAGATCACTATCAAGACTGCTGTTGACAAAACATTAAATGCTGTTTTATTCCATTCTGACAGTTCGAAGGGCCTTGTATTTTATCTCCATGGCAATGCCGGATCCATAAATAGCTGGGGTGAAGTTGCCAGCAGGTATACCAGTCTACACTACGACGTATTTATGCTGGATTATCCTGGCTATGGAAAAAGCGATGGTAGTATCAATAGCCAGTCTCAATTGTTCAATTCTATACAGACTTGCTATGATGAAATGAAGAAAAGGTACCAGGAAGCCCGCATCGTTGTTTTGGGTTATTCCATCGGCACGGGTCCCGCTGCGAAACTCGCTTCCGTGAATCATCCCAAACTCCTGGTACTTGAAGCGCCATATTACAACCTTAAAGACCTGATGCGGCACAAATACCCGATTGTTCCGACTTTTCTCCTGAAGTATAATTTCCAGACGAATAAGTATCTGAAAGATTGCAAAATGCCTGTTATACTCTTCCATGGAGATGCCGATGAAGTTATTTACTATGGCTCGTCACTTAAGTTGAAGAATGAATTTAAGAAGGGTGATACGCTAATTACTCTTAAAGGACAGTTGCACAATGGGATTAGCGATAACCTCGAATACCTTGCAGAACTGAAAAGTATTCTTTAAAGAAACCCTTGCAACGAACAATACTCGGATAATCCTCATTTGACCCTACACTCAAAGAATTCACTCACACTCCTTGGCCTAAAGTCATACATTTACTTCCAATACTCTCGAATTGGAAAAAAAGACTCTAAATGTTGGCCCGTTCCCCTTTCTTAAGAACACAGGTGAGATCGGTCAATTGATAATGGACCACGATTGGTCCGGAACATCGATTGGTCCTATCGATCAATGGCCACTGAGCCTACGAATAACTATCTACAATGTCCTCCATTGCGGGTTTCCTATGTTTCTTTTTTGGGGTGAAGAGTTTCTATGTTTTTATAATCAGCCATTCCGTCCTAGCCTCGGTATCGAGGGTAAACATCCTGCGATTGGCAAGAAAGCAATTGTTGTTTGGGGTGAGATCTGGCATATCATCGGGCCATTGTTGCAAAAAGTATTTGTGACTGGCGATCCTGTTGTAATTGAAGATCAGCTAGTGCCATTTTATCGCAATGGTAAAGTGGAAAATATCTATTGGACATTTACTTATAGTCCCGCTATGGGTGAGGATGATAAAATTAGTGGTGTGCTTGTGACTTGTATTGAAACGACGAAGTATGTGGTTGGATGAGGTGTCGGGTGTCAGGTGTGAGGTGTCAGTGGGCAGTCTGCAGTTGACAGCCATTGAAACCGTTTATCATCTTCAGTGTGTCGTCGTCCTGTGTAAGCCTTAGGGTTTCCTCAATAAGAAATAGTTTCGGGCTGATTCAAGAATTGCAAGTTGAAAAACTTTTCCTTCTCGTTAATACTGATTTTGCCTGCGATTTGTGTACACGAAATCATGGCACAGTCGAATGTTGTGGCGAAGCATGTCCCAGTCGTCGAATTGAAAGGGGATGCATACAACCGTGGACTGCAGCATGGCAGGCAATTAAAGAATGAAATAGCTGCGGTATTTAAAAAATGGAAAATTAATATTGCGAGAAACACTGGTCGCGACCCGGATACTTTGCTGAACGAGTTTTTGAAAGCTACCAATTTCATACCGGCAATCGAGAAAAATATCCCTTCAATAATCGATGAGATGCATGGTATCGCTGATGGCTCCGGCCAGTCCTACCACGATGTGTACGCATTTCAGCTGGTTGATGAGTTTTGGATATACCTCGATAGTGTCCGCAACATCTCAGATCATCATTGCAGCGCCATTGGTGTAGCAGCTACGGGTAGACATCCTGCGTACATCGCACAAAATATCGATCTCGAAAATTATATGCAGGGTTTCCAGGTGCTTTTGCATGTTGCGGCGCAGGCAAATGAACCTGAACAATACATTGTAACATGTGCCGGACTGGTTGCGCTGGCCGGCATGAATGGTAATGGGATTGGGTTATGCCTGAATGCATTGATGGAGTTGAAGGCATCCAAAGATGGACTCCCGGTTGCCTTTATCATTCGAAAGGTACTCATGGCAGTCACTTCAAATGAAGCAATCCATTTCCTTAAAGCAGTCGAACATGCTTCAGGTCAGAACTATGTCCTCGGAACTATCGATAGCGTTTTTGATTTTGAAGCATCCTCAGGCAAAGTCGTTCGATATAATCCCGATAGTTCAAATACATCGATTGTTTATCACACAAATCATGCCCTCGCAAATCATGATGTGAAAGATTGGTACAGAGGCTACCATGAACGTGTAATTGCCGGAGAAACTAAAAAAGGGAACAGTGAAGTTCGATTTGCAACTCTTGAAATGCACTTGGCAAAGTCATCTCAAGATATATCACCAGAACTTATTAAATTGACTTTGCGATCGAAAGAGAACGCGAGTAACCCGGTATGCAGGACATATCGGGAAGGAGCGGGTGGCTTTACCTTCAGTTCGGTGTTGTTTACGTTGGGAGGAAGGCGGTCGATTCAACTCACACTCGGCTCTCCTGATCAATCAGATTACGTCGAATATTTTTTTGGCAACAACAAAGACTGATTTACCAACACTACAGTATGAAATTTATTTCCCTACAACCCTTTGTTCCGTCAGGAAAAAACTTCGAAGGGTCAAAACAATTATTCGTTGATCTCGGTTTCAGTATTTCGTTTGATGGAGGTGACTATATCGGGTTTAACAAGGATGAATGCCGGTTTATCCTTCAAAACTTTGACAATCGTGAATTCGCCGAGAATTTCATGATCAGCGTGCGAATCGATAATGCGGATGATTTTCATAAGATGCTCCTTGATAAAAAAATTCCTGAAAAGCATGGTGTACGTATAACGAAGCCAATCGACCAACCGTACGGAAGGGAAGTGAACCTGATTGATATTGCGGGGGTTTGCTGGCATTTTGTGCAGTAAGAGCTGTTAGGTGTTAGGGATTTGGTTGTAGAATCTTTTAATTGTTGAATTAGCGTCTAGCTGCGAATTGCTAGATTCTAGCAACTCAAAAATTAAATTTATGACAGTAGAAGACGTTCAATCATTATGTCGCGCATTGCCAGGAGTGACAGAGGACATCAAATGGGGACATGATCTTGTGTTTTCTGTTGGTGGAAAAATGTTTTGCGTAGTGGGCCTGGATCAATCGCCGACTACGGCGTCATTCAAAGTAACCGATGATGAGTTTGATGAAATGTCGAGTAGACCTGGATTTAAGCCTGCACCCTATGTTGCAAAATACAAGTGGGTTTGGATCGAAGATATTAAGAAGATGAAGAAGACTGAATGGAAACACTATGTAAAGCAGTCGTATGAGTTGGTAAGGGACAAGTTGCCGGCCAAAGTGAGAAAGATGTTGGGTTGAGTTGAGGTGTCAGGTGTCAGTCTCTAGGTCGGATTTGTCACAATGGTTTGTAGTGAGAAAGGGTTATGGGTGCATGGAAAAGATTTAGTCTATGCGAATTTCTTTTTCTTTATGGTTTCTACTAACTGCTGCGATTGCTTCTGCGCAGGGTATCGATGTGAATTCCGCTGAGATTGCGAAGGAGGAATATGAGAACTGCAAAACGGCCCAACCAACATTGTTAAAGGCGGAGGGATGGAAGGAAACTCTTGTATTCGATAAGATAAAATTTGAAGTGTTGGGAACATTTCAGGGTTTGGATTCATTCATGTTCATGCGATCAATTCCAGATAGTTTTTATTACCTAATGAATAAATCCACGGGCTACTTCGATCGATTGCCCGGCTACCCGATCTTTTCCTCCAATCCAAAACTATTTGCCTGCCTCGGCGACTTGCCGAGAGAACGTGAAATAATCATCTTCGAAGCGATCGACAATAAACTCGCCGTAATATTCAGATGGTCGCTATTCAAGGAGGTCAACGAAATACGTTGTATCTCCTACAATTCTTTTATGGCGAAGGAAACTTCCGGGAAGCTGTGGAGGTTTGTGTTGAAGAGGCATTGAGTGGCGGTGCGAGGTATCAGGTTCTGACGGTAGTAAATTGCCGTCATTATTGATTTGCGTAACGATTGCCTTCCATAAGTTTTATAACTACTTTTTTTTTGCTCGCAGGCCAGCTAACACCCAGCACCTGACACCTGCCCCCTGACACCTCAGGGCAGTGCAGCCTTCTTCGAATTATTCCAGAAAATAAAAGTTCCGCGATCATTTGACGAAATGATATCCACTTTTCCATCTTTGTTTAAATCGACTGCAGTGATATCCGATCCAACACCTGACCTGTTATGTATGAGTTCAGGAACAAACTTTGCACCTCCAGGTGCTTTTGGGTCACGGACGGTTCGATAGAAATAAATTACTGGTGCGCCGTTGGGATCAGGATCAAGATAAGTATCCAGGTGTGACCAATAGCGTTTACCTGCGACAAGGTCCATGATTCCATCGCCATCTATGTCTGCAAACGTATTGCCATGTATTTGTGAAAGAGTTACACCGCCAGCGTTGGTCTTAGCAGTGGAATAATCATCGCTGATCATGTGCTGCACAAAATTGATGATGCCTCCAGCATCTCGTTTTTGTTCAAACCATGCAAGGCCGAAACCGTGTGCATTCAAACTTGTCACAACATCATTCAACCCGTCACCGTTTACATCATAAACTCCCATCAATGCACCTCCTGCAATCGAAGCACGGTGACCGTAACGGGCAAATGAAACAGGATGGTATTTCCATAATCCACTCGCAACACCACCAGATGGCTGTTCCCACCAACCGTAAGGATTCAGGATATCAACGCGACCATCGCCATTAACATCACCTGTTCCAATTCCATGAGCATTCGCATAGCCTTTCTCCGAAATATCATAGGTAATCCATTGTTTGGTGGGGTCCGAAGGATCAGGTTTTGCGATCCGCATTGCGCCATCAGCTGCAAAGATTAATTCAGGCCTGCCATCTTTGTCGATGTCTTTGAAAACAGTTATTTCAGATTGTATAGATGGAACGACTGTGTATTTATCCCATCGGCGTGATTCGCCTTTTGGATTGATATATAAATTACCACGTGAAGGTCCACTTAGTATATCTGGCCATCCATCATTATTGAAATCAAAACTATACTGGCAATTTGTCTCGGTAAAATTGGTACCGGGACTTGTAGTTACTGCCAAAAAAATCTCTTTTGATTTCGTGAAATCCGGGCCATAGTAAATCAATGGTCCTGCCGCAACATCCATTTGTCCATCTTTATTAAAATCTCCGGCAGTACAGCCCCAGGAATAGTACATGTCGTTGATGCGCTGCACACGAAAATGATCGGATGATTTTTCAATTGGCAATGTTCTGATGGCAAGATCTTTTATAATGATCTCACGAAATTGAATCGAACCTTTACCTGATGCATAGAGCGCAATTGGCCCGAAGCCATCACTGCCTTCATCAACTGCTGCAGCTCCACCGCCGCCATCATTCAAAAAACCGCGAAGCAGGTTTGCATCACAATAGATTTCAAGCTGATTCCATTCGCCAGGCTGAAAATTTGTTTGCGGTCTTCTCAAAGGGACATCGTTGGGGACTGCAGGTGGACGAAACCCGCGTGAAGTATTTGTGTTTTGTCCTGGGGTAGGAGGAGGAGCAATCCTTATAATTCCATTTGCGGGGCTCAACTTTTCCCGCCAAACTATTTTTCCATTGACATCAAGAGCAACACTATAAAGATTTACTACGCTATCTTTTAGTGAAACGAATATAGCTTTAGTACTATCAGCCTTCTTCTCAACGCGGAACAGTAGGCCTATTTCACCATCAGCTTCGCATTTAACGAGTAATTGTACAGCTACATCCTGGAATGATCTATTCATCTTTAGATATGACCCGTCCGCAATGGCATTTGTTGTTATCTCACCATTATTTGCAGACCATTTGCCATTGCCAACGACTGACCATCCTTTCAGATCTGAACCATTGAATGTATAATCTGGAATGAAATTGAGGCCAAGGGATTTTTGGGAGAACGTTTCGGTTCCCGAAATCAATATGAGTATTATCAGTAGTCTTAGTCGCATGGTTTAGGATTGAAATTTTATAGCACACGGATGACGCGGATGACGCGGATGACACGGATTTGCACGGATTTTAATAGTTTTTTCCAATATTCCTGAAGAACTGCCACCTCATGAATTATCCGTGTCAATCCATCTAATCCGTGTCATCCGTGTGCTAAAGCTCACTGTTCAAATATTACTCTTCACATGTTCAATCATCCAGTCTGCAACCTTTGTGTAGTCAATATCCTGGAAGCCCGGTGCCCATTGCTCCACAGAATACACACCTTTAAAGCCAGCCTTCTCCGCCATTCGAATACATTTGTCGAAATCATATGAAGTGTGTTCGTAGTTGCTGTTAAACGACATTGTCTTTGCCGATACGAGGTAGGCATGGGGCAATACCTTGACCAGTGATTCAAACATCGTATCTACAGGATAGTTTCCGAAATCAGGTAAGGTATAAATATCGGGCCCAGCCTCTTTATTAATTCGAAGTTGTATATCCGGATTCATCTCAATGCCGAAATGATTTTCGGTGAGTAGAATCATTTTCTTTCCTTTCACGTATGCGTAAACTTCTTTCATTGACTCAATGCTCTTATCAACCGATCCATTCGTTCTCCCGGGATTGATACGAATACATTCCGATCCCAACAATGCAACTGCATCGGTCCATTCTTTAACGTGCTTTAGGCTTTTCTGCCTTTCAGCCTCGTCTGTGCTTGCAAGATTGTAGGAACTATCTATCTGTACGTTGACTAATTTCGATTTCGACTTCCTGATTTTTTCTTTCAGTTGAAGAATGTACGCATTGTCCAACGATTCAAAGTGATTGCTCCAAAATTCAAGTTTATTTATCTTGAATCGTTCTTTGTAATAGGCGGGAACATCGAGCAAGGTCAACTCATCTTTTATGGTCTCAAGCTCCTTTGGCTTGGTTTGTTTGAATCGATACCGCAAGGTAACTGTGCCCAACCCGATACGGTCCATTTTATTCTTTACAAACGATGATAAAACGGTTTGACCAGTATAAATGGTGAAAACAAATCCTGATGCATTGAACAGGAACTTTCTTCGAGTTATCGCGTTCTTATCAAACATGGATAATAAATTTCCAATATCAACCCAAACACCTACTGAACCACCTGCTTTCTCTCACTATTCTTCCATCACGGAATTGCAAAAACAACGTAACCCCTGGGTAGTGCTCCAGGTTTCTTCGAATGGTCATAACTATCTTTAGTAAAGCTGGCGGTAGCGTTCACAACGAGGTATTGTTTTCCGTTTACTTCATACATCACTGGTTGCGCATTTGATTCATTGCTCAGTGTTGTTTCCCACAAAATATTTCCATTGTCTGCATCATAAGCATAAACTTTTCCGCCTTTTCCATTTGCGAAAATCACACCTGTTGATGTTACGACAATCCCCTTTCGTTGTGAACCATTCGGCGCACCCGCAGTTTTATCACCGTTAGTATAGAGTGAATCTTCTCCGAGAGGTTTTCGCCATTTAATTGTCCCGTTGTTAAGATCATAAGCAACAATCGACGCCCATGGAGGCGATAACAAGCCGGTCCATTCCAAACCATAATCGGTAGTGTAGCGATCGGCAGGATGTGTTATCCCTTCGGGATATTCAATCATTGGTGAAAGTCTTTTTGGATCTGGTTTGATTGGTGCACCACCAGAAGCAACAACAGGGCCATCGGGTTTTTTATTATCAGCGGTCCGTCTTCCAAAATTGATCCTGAATGGCGTTCCACCAAGGTAACGATACAAAGCTGTCAGGGTTTGTTCATCGATGTGATTGAAACCGGGCATTTGGCCCTTGCCAGTATTTACAATGCTTTTGAATTCATCAAAGAACATTCTCGTTCCGACATTTTGAATGTTGGGGCCTGCACCACCTTCCATGTTTGGACCATGGCAGGTTTGACAGGTATTTGTGTAGAGATCCTTAACTTTTTTTACATCCGTTTCGGTCAACGCAGCTTGTGGAGGCTTAACAACGCTGAGTTTGTAGATCGATGCATATTCCTGTGTGAGTATATACATCATTCCTTTATTTGGATCAGCTGCGGTATTACCGAAGTTTGCGCCACCAACAGCACCCGGCATCATGATCGTTTCATATTTATCAGATGGAGGGACATATAGTCCTGATCTTGCTGAGTCGAGACGCTTATACCATTTGTCACGAATGCTATCGGGGAAAAAAGGATTCAATGTTTCTTTAGTCACTTCATGACGAGTGAAGTGGGGAACAACAGTTGGTACAGGTTGAGTGGGCCATGATTTTTCGCCAGGCATTTCGCTAGCAGGAAATGGTTTTTCTTCAATAGGAAATACCGGATCACCCGTTACCCTGTCGAATACAAACACAAAACCATTCTTTGTCGCAATAGCAACAGCATCGATATTCTTACCATCGTGATTAAGCGTTAGAAGCTGAGGTGCGGAAGTGAGGTCAACATCCCAAAGATCATGGTGAACGGTTTGAAAATGCCAAAGGCGTTTCCCTGTGCGGGCATCAACAGCTACAAGAGAGTTACCGAAAAGATTTTGTCCTTCCCTGTCACCACCATAATAATCATAAGTAGGTGAAGAGACAGGTAAATAGGCGATGCCGCGTTTTTCATCAATCGATATCTCGCCCCACACGTTCGCACCTCCTACATATTTATATGCATCTTTCGGCCAGGTCTCATAGCCAAATTCGCCAGGATGCGGAACGGTATGAAATGTCCATTCTATTTTACCGGTAACAACATTATAGGCGCGTACATAACCTGGAGGTGAAAAGTAACCTTCGCCGGGAGAGGAGCCCATTAATATGAGATTGTCATAAATGACTCCGGGCATCATTGACTGCATTCTGCGAATGGATAATGGATCACGGTCCAGTCCTTTTCTCATGTCCACGTACCCGCTATCACCAAAGCTCATCACCGATTTCCCAGTGATTGCGTCTATCTCCTGCAAAGAATTATTCAATGTAAACACAAGGCGTTTGTCTTTCTTATCCTTGCTTTCCCAATAGTTAATTCCTCGTCTTGTCAATCCATTCAGGTTCGAGTGAATCCAAATTTCTTTACCAGTTACTGCATCTAATGCAACAAGAGATGAGTTCTTCGCCACCACGTACATGATGCTGTCAACAATAACGGGACTGAAGAAATTCGGAAGACTGTCACTGGTAGGATAGAACCATGCCAGTTTCATCTGGTTCACGTTTGCCTTTGTGATTTGGGGTGCATCAAAATACTTGGATTGATCGGGACCGCCACCATATTGTTTCCAACTCTTGTGGTCATAGGACGATGATGTTTCGGTGTTACAACCCAGGTAAGCAAACAAAGAAGCAAGTGCAATTAGGGCAAAAGTGGTCCTGGCAGGCAGTCTATTTGTAGTCATTTAATAAGCGTTCTGTAAATTAATCAGCAAGTCAATAAAAATAAGGGAAAATTCTGCAAATACTTCGAGTCGCTTGGGGCATTTTCGTAGGGGGAAAATTGTCAGTTGTCAGTTGTCAGTCATCAGTCATCAGTCGTCAGCGGTCAGTCGTCAGTCGTCAGTCGTCAGTGAAAGTATTAATGTTAAAAATACACTTAAAACCAGTGGATATAACATTTAACCGGCAAAACCAGAAGGCTGACCGACTTGTAATTGACAATGGAGAACTGAGCCCTTAACTTTGACTTAAAACCATTAAACATGAGTAACTCAACTCCCTATTTCGCTCCGCACATGTCGATACCCGGCGGTGTTAAGGACATAAGTTTTTACACGAAGGCTTTTGATGCAGTTGAAACGCAACGATGGTCCAATGATGATGGCTCGGTGCATGTTGCCGAGTTTTCATTAAATGGATTCCTGTTTCATGTGCATGAAGAAAAAATCTCATCTGGTGAATTCAGCCCGGCAAGAATTGGAGGAACAACTGCATTGATTGGAATGTTTGTGCCTGATGTCGATGCTATCATGAATAAAGCTGTCAATGCTGGAGCGATTGTGGTGTCGCCAGCTCAAACATATGACTATGGTTACAGGCAGGGACAGGTGAAGGATCCATTTGGACATGTGTGGTTGATTGAGGCAAAAGTGTAGGTCCAGTCGGCAGCCGGGAGCTCGCGATTTTTTGTAATCACTTTGTGTATTCGGGATCACTTGAGTAATTGTTGACGTTGGAGTGCTTGGAATCCAGCTGGTCATTGATTATTTTGGCGGGCAAATAATCGTATTCACGATGGACATAGATATTAACCAGAAGAAAATATCAATTGGCGATAAATATGAAATCTTCGTCGATGGTCAGCAGAGTTATAATGCTGCCAGTAAAATATTCAGATGGCTTGCTGAGATCAACCTCTATACTCCAGGTGATGAGCGGCCAATAATGACTGTTAAAAAACGATTTAGTTTTTATACCTCCTATGATATCATCAAATCTGATGAATCAGTTTTTGAATTCAGGACAAAGAGTTTTTGGAAAGGACACTATTATTGTAATGTCGGGAGCGATCTGTATGAGATCTATGCACATCGTGGAAGAAAATTTTCTGTCTATAAAAATGACAGGCAGGTCGCCTGGTGGACAAAAAAGGCCGTAACATGGTTCAACGGTGATAATTACAAAATAACTGCCGACAAGGATGTCGATAAAGAATTGATTATTTCTTTTTGTCTTGTTGTAGACAGTGCATTCAGTAATGACAATAAGAAATCGTTTAATGTAAGCGTGGGTAAGATAGGGCCACAGGCGAAGAAATTTGACCCGACGTGGCAGCCGAAGTATTGAGATGTTTCATGTGAGGGGGGTATGATTTTGGCAAGGTGAAGTAGAAAGTAAAAAATCAAAAGTAAAAAGTCAAAAGTAAAAAGGGAAGCAGCTGAAGACAGCCACCCATTTTTACTTTTTACTTTTGACTTTTTCCCATCACTTCAGGGTTAATAATATTCGGCACAACACCATTCTTATAAAACTCCACAATATTTACAGCCGCCAGTCTTGACATTTCTCCTCTTGCTTCGATAGTGGCTGATCCTATGTGAGGAAGTATCGCGACGTTCTCCATTTCCAACAGTGGATTGTCGGCCTTCATTGGTTCCGGGTTTGTAACATCAAGACCCGCTCCCCAAATTGTACCGTTGTTTAATGCTTCCAGGAGATCTTCTTCTTTATGAACCGGGCCTCGGGCCGTATTAATGAAAATGGAAGTGGGCTTCATTTTAGCGAATGCGGATTTATTGAAAATGCCCCTTGTTTCATTCGTCAGTGCGCAATGCGCAGAGATAACATCACTTTCCTTCAGCAATTCATCGAATGTTACCCATTTAGCACCCAATAATTTTTCGGCATTGGCATCAGGCTTACGATTGTGGTAGATTATGTTCATGTCGTATGCGCCTTTACACCGTTTCGCCATTTCGATTCCTATCCTGCCCATGCCAAAGATCCCAAGGGTTTTATTTTTCATTTCCATACCGAGGTTGGCCATCGGACGGAAATGACTCCATTCCCCACGAAGGATCTTCTTATGCATATAAAAAAACTTCCGGGATACGGAAAGCATCAATCCAAATGCGATATCGGCGGTTGCGTCGCTCATTGCACCAGGTGCATAGCCCAATGGAATTCCGAGGTTGGTCGCTTCCGCAACATTTATGTTATCGAAACCTGCGGCGAATTGCGAAATGATATCGAGGTGTTTGCATTCACGAAGGAATGTTTCGTCGATCTTATCAGTACTTATGCATAAGACTGCGTCGGATTTTTTTCCTTCAGCAATTAGTATTTCAGAAGGAATTGGCCTGTCCTCTGGCCACATGGATACAGCGAAGCCGGCTTCCTTCAATAAATTTATCCCTGTATCAGGGATTTCCCGCGTTATGAATACACGGATTTCGTTTGGGTTTTTCTTCATAAAAAAGTATGGCTTCGAGCTACGAGCTTCGAGCCGCGAGCTTCAACTTAAAATTTGAGATATCGTTCGAGATTAGGCTTTGAGCTCGTAGCTCGAAGCTCATAGCTCGAAGCTCACAGTTACACTTTCGGTTCCCATCCTTTTTCATATTCTCTTCTCCACAATTTCATTGCCTCTGCATCATTAAGAATATGTCCGTTCTTTGGATCGCAGTGAAGCGCACGACCAGTTCTTTGGGCAATATTCGCAAGATGGCAAAGCAAGACAGACTTGTGTCCTTCTTCAATTGTTGAAATTACTTTACGATTGCCGCGAACTGCATCCACAAATGTGTTGAAATGATAATTATCCAGATTACCGGTTGCGCTTACTGTATTAGAACCATTTCCCCCACCTGCACTCGCTACATCTTTGATTAATTTGTTATCATAGTCAAACACTTTGTAATCGTCGTTGCCGTGATTGACCAATGTGCCTTTATCACCATAGATAATGAATCCACGTGATGAGGTTTCGGTAGGAAAATTATTGCAGCTGCGGCCTTCCCATGAAATGCTTTTATTGTTTCCGAACTCAAATGATGCCGTCTGTGTATCTGGAGTTTGCCAGTCGTCTTTATATGCATAGCGGCCACCGGCTGAAGTTACTTTGGTTGGATAATCAACGCCCAGGAACCAACGGCTGCAATCTATTTCATGTGTTGCATTGTTACATGTTTCAGATGTACCCCAATGCCAGAACCAGTGCCAGTTATAATGTACAAGGTTATCCTGGTATGGCCTTCTTGGAGCAGGGCCCTGCCAAAGGTTGAAGTCGATTGTTGGAGGTGGCGGGACTTTTTTACCAATGCCGATTGATTTACGGTTATTATTATACCAACACCTTGCGAAATATGCATTGCCGATAATCCCTTCACGAACCTGTTGAGCAGCTTCAATAAGTGTAGGGAAACTTCTGCGCTGGCTGCCCATTTGAATGATCGTGTTAGGATATTTTTTCATTGCCTGGATCAACAACTCACCTTCATAGGGATTGTGACTGCATGGTTTTTCAACATATACATGCTTACCATGCGTAACGCCGAGAATTGTAGCTGGAGCATGCCAATGATCCGGGGCACCTATTACCAGTGCATCGAAATCTTTTTTCTTTACTAATTCCCGGATGTCTCTTATTACGGTTGGCTTTCGATCTGCATTTGCAAATGCTTTCATACCATTCGCAATCGCTTTTTCCTCTACATCGCAGAGATAAGCAACTTCTACATTGGGGAGCCGGGAAAAGCTTTCTGCAAGAAATGCACCGCGACTGTTTACGCCCATTACCGCGACTATCACCTTATTGCTTGGAGCATTTTTTCCAAAGACCGGGAAATTGAGAATAGTAACGCCGGCAGTGGCCAGCGATGAATTACGGATAAACTTGCGCCTATTCATGGTGTTCGATTAAGTTAATGTTCTAAAGATAGGGAGAAGCTATTAGCGATTAACAGCTGACTAATAGACTTTAAGTGAAATATCTTAATATATTCGGTAATTATCAATAGGGGCGATTGGACTGGCTACTATTTGCTAGAGACTTCGCATAAAGTCTAATTGCTAATAGCCAATGGCTAACGGCTTTTCCTGTCTCTTTCCATATTTTTCCCGATTTTTGCGCAACTCCTCCAGCATGACCAAAAAAGAACGAATTCTTATCCTATTACTGGCGTCATTGAATTTCACTCATATTCTCGACTTCATGATTATGATGCCGCTGAGTAATTACCTGATGCCGTATTTTAATATTACCCCGCATCAGTTCAGCTTGCTGGTAGGCGCTTATTCCCTAGCTGCATTTTTTTCCGGAATTCTCCTTTCATCGATGGTAGATAAACATGACAGGAAAAAGGTACTGTTATGGGTTTATATGGGCTTCCTGATCGGAACATTGGCCTGTGGTTTTGCAAACTCCTATAAGCTTTTAATGGCTGGGCGGTTGACGGCAGGATTCTTTGGTGGCATCATTGGCGGGCAGGTGTTTTCTATCATATCAGATACATTTCCCTATGAACGCAGGGGAATGGCGGTGGGATCAGTGATGGCAGCATTTGCGGTGGCGTCAATACTAGGTGTGCCGGTTTCACTGTCACTTACTAATTTATTCCACTTTAACTGGCATGTTCCATTTCTCCTGGTTGGGGGGGTAGCTTCATTGTTGATACCGTTGATGATAAAAATACTTCCTTCATTAACCGAGCATATCAAAGAAGAGGACGATGCGAAATATAAGTTCCAGGCTTTATTGAAAGTCTTTCAAAATCCATCGCAGGGCCTGGCGCTGTTGTTTACTATGTTAGTGATGATGGGACATTTTCTTATCATCCCATTCATCAATCCTTACATGGAATTCAATCGTGGTTATAGCAAGGAGCAATTGCCATGGGTATACCTCGCAGGTGGTCTCGCTTCATTGTTGGCTGCAATATACCTGGGCCGTGTATCAGATAACCTGGGGAAATTCCGGGTGTTTACTTTTTCAGTTCTTCTCTCACTGGTGATGGTGTTCGGTATCACCAATATGCCTGTGGTGCCATTCTCAGTGGTGCTTGTATTTTTTGCTATCTGGTTCATATTTGCTATGGGTCGTGGTGTAACGGCACAGGCGATGGTCACTAATGTTGTTGAAAAGGACCAGCAGGGTAGTTTTATGATCCTTAATAGCAGCATGCAACATGCGGGAACATTTCTCGCTTCGATTATCTCCGGGTATATTGTTATCGAAAGCAAATCGGGAAAGATCGAACGTTATGAATGGGTAGGGTACCTGAGTATTGTGGTTCTCCTTGCATGCTTTCTATTGGGTAGGAGATTGTTCAGGCATATGGACAAGACTGCAAGGGTATAAGGAACTCCAACCTGTAACGCTTCCTGCATTTATCTATCGAATATAATCTTTATGAAATATTGGTTTATTGCAATTGCAATTCTATCTGCCGGCTTTGCATCATGCAAATCGAAGGCTTTTGAATACAGCCAGGCGATTGTGAAGTTGGAGACTGATCTCAGGCCGACATTACAAAGTGGCGAAGAAAGCATGAAAGTATTATTTGAATCGAAGAATTATGATAGCATGGCGATCGTGAGCGGGCAAATGGAATCTGCAGTCGATGATAAGTTGCAGGAGCTTAAAAAAATGGAAGTGCCTGCTGTGGAGCATGGACAGAAATTCAAGAATGCGGCCGTTCAATATTTTGAATTCTTAAAGAGTATGTATACTACCTACAAGGAATTTGCGAAGTCGACAGAAGAGCAGCGTGAAAGTGAAAGGCAGAAGATTGTGGAGATGACAGGCAGGTTTAAAAAAGAAACGGAGGAATTGCAGGCGGTACAGAAAGAATATGCGAAGGCGAATGGGTTTAGGATAGAGAGCGAGAAGCAGTAAGCTTTAGCTGTTAGCCGTCGGCTATCGGCCATCGGCCATCGGCTCGTGTCCTTGCCTGGAGAGTCATTACGGATTTTTTGATTTCTATTGAGAAATGTTCGATCATCGTCGGAGTGTCAGGCCTACCGTCGATGGTGCGGAGGTTGGAGGAGGCTCCACTGCGAGTTTACACCGGTAACTAATCGCGCCGCTATTGCGATTTTATCACTCTATACACCGGGTACCTCATATAAGCCGGCTCGAAGTATTGCGAATGCTGGTAGATGAAATTTAGTTGAGCATTTGCATTATTCGCGAAAGCAGTGTCAGATGCTCGACGCTGCGCTAGTTTACTGGCTGTTTCAGGATGCGATTTTAACCAGTCGGCAGCGAAATCTTCAAACATATAAGCGGAATATCCTTCTTTCTGCCCGAGAATTGCATCAAAATAATTCCATGCGAAATAGGAATCTTCAGCCTGTGGTTCGAGGGTCTCAATAATAAACCTGTTGGCGGGCTGATTCATCGGTATATACCAGTCTCCTTTCCGAAAATGCATTTTCTCCATGCTTGCTTCAACTTTCACTGCACTGTTAAGGTGGTGCATTTCGTATTGTCGCGGTGATGTTTTGTAATCAGCGATATGGTATACTTCCACTTCAACGATTGAATCCTTTTTTAATGGTTGCATGTTCACTTTATTCAATTGCAGAAGGTCTATAACCTTCCACCATCCTTGCGGGATAATATAAGCAGCCGGTTTTTTTACAAATGATAAAGGCATATAATGGTTTTGTATCCTTACCATTTTTTCATAAGGACTGGCGCGATCATAGTATAAGCGTTGCAAACCCGAGATTTCACTTTTTTTATATCCTGAACGATACCCTTTGAAAAGGTATTCCTGGTAGGTGGAATTATCCAATTGCCATGTTACAGGAAATTCAGTGGCTTCAATTGATGCGCGTTTTGCTTTATCGCGCAGGGTTTTAATTTCATTGTTATGCGTCGAAGTAAATTCAATAAAGCATTTCAACAATGCTTCAGTCGCTTCTACGCGTTGCTTGTATGGCTTGAGCATATGCGTTTCCGGTACGAATGAAAAAGTCTGCCAAAGAGTTCCATAACCACTTCCATAACGCGGGCTGTCCCAGAATTCCTGCCATCCGTTTTCTGGTGTATCACTGAAATGATTGACATAGGGAACCATATCATAACCTCTTTGTTTCATCAGTAAATAGAGTGCCGGCTCGAATTGTTTATTCATAAATGAACCCATTTCACCTCCCAATTTATCATGTTGAGAAGAGAGGAGAGTCATTACATGCTGGTAGTCTGCTCCATTGCTTACATGGTTATCGACAAATACGTCTGGATCTACCTTGTGAAATATTTGGGTGAAAGCCCTTGCATCTTTTGAGTCACATTTAATAAAATCGCGGTTGAGGTCAAGGTTTTGGGAATTGCCACGGAAGCCAAATTCTTCGGGTCCATTTTGATCGACGCGGTAGTTGGCGCTTCGATCAAGACATCCACCGATATTATAAACAGGTATTATGGCAAGCACGATGTTGTCTGGCAGGTTGAATTTATTATTGACAATCTCTTTTGCCAGTAACATTGTGGCGTCGATGCCATCGGGTTCGCCGGGATGAATGCCATTATTAATAAGGATGATCCTTTTATTGTTCTTATGAATCGCATCAAGATTATAGTCTCCGTTAGCGGCAATAATGACCAGGTGCAAAGGGTAGCCAGCATCGGTCATTCCTTCCTGTGTCATCCTAATCTTTCCCGACTGTAGATCCATTTTTTGCCACCAGCTGATAATCTCTGAATAGGTGGGGGTTTGGGTGCCATTTGAACGATCATAACGGGTGGTTGGACCCTGGCCTAAGGCTATAAATGAAGTGCAAAGACAGATGGTAAACAAAGAAATTCTCATGAGCGTAAATTGTCGACTAAAAGTAGGATTTTGAAGGAAATAGAAGGCGTGCGCGATGCATTTGAAGAACCTTATCGGATAAATTTATCCGCTGCCTGCAAGTTTTCGTAATGAATGATCGTCAAACTATCGGCAAACAACTAGCGTTTGCCGTTTTTTTAAACCACTTATGCAATCGGTTGCAATTTTAATTAAATTCGGGTAACTTGCCCGAACCTTATGTAACCGGGGCTTTAAACATTTTTGCCATGTACGAACGAAAAATGCCATTGAAAAAAAGGAGTGGAATCGACATCACGTTTTATGTGATCGGGGGAAAATGGAAACGTGATATCATTTCCTGCCTGCACAAGGGTATTAAACGACCCAGTGAACTCCAGAAATACCTGGCCCAGGTAAGTGCCAGTCCGAGAGTATTGCGCCAGCAGTTGAAGGAACTCGAAACTTTCGGTATCATTTATAAGAAAGTCTATCCCGTGGTGCCATTGAAGGTAGAGTATTACCTGACCGAGATCGGTCTCGAACTACTTCCTCTATTCGACACTATGGAAGAGTGGGGCAGGGAATATGAAAACCAGTCTGCCAAGGTAAGAGAGAATGGAGGCATGCAAATACCTGACTTGAATGTAAACGTGCAATAAAAAAAGCGGCACCAACGATTGCGTTGGTGCCGCTTTGTATAAGGAGTTGATGGAAATTATTTTCCGAGAGCGTTCACCTTCTTAGCCAGTTTGCTCTTCAGGTTTGCAGCTTTGTTCTTGTGAATGATACCCTTTTTAGCGAGTTTATCAATCATAGACGCTACTTCGGGGAACTGTTTTTCAGCTTCCTTTTTTTCTTTTACGGTTTTGAGGTCACGAATTACATTACGTGTAGTCTTGCCATAATATTTGTTTCTCTCCCTGCGTTTTGCAGATTGACGAACATCTTTTTGTGTAGCGCTGTGATTAGCCATTCTTCTTCTTTTTAGATACCGCTGCCCAATTTTTGGAACGGGAGGCAAAGGTAAGGTCGATAGGCTTAATCACCAAATTTCGGAAGGATTTATTAAGGCCCGAAAGGTAGGCACTGGGTTCCAGGCCGATCGAGATAAATCCAAAAAGAAAGGCCCTGGGATTTTCCCGGTAACGAGCCCGAAGATATTAACAATAACCAATGGTTAAGCCCCGCATTGGCGGGGCAAATACCAAAAAATACCCTGATTTTCAGACTTTTTAGGCGATATTTGTGTCCCTAAATTGCAATCCAAAATTTCCGCATTCATGAAGGACTTTTCGTATATCACCAGTTCTCATCCCCAATTTATAGAAAATCTTTACCAGGAGTTTTTAAACGATCCCAATAGTGTTGACCCGGAGATGAAAAAATTCTTCGAGGGATTTGATTTTGCCATTGGCAATGGAAAGGTGGCAACAAATGGAACAGCCGTGACTGCACCTGCGGAAACTGCTGTAACCAAGGATGGCATCAACTGGAAAAAGGAATTGGGAGTTTACAGGATGATTTTAGGTTATCGCAACAAGGGTCATCTCATTGCAAAGACAAACCCGATTCGTGAGCGCAAGGATCGTGACGCGAATCTTAATTTATCATTCTTTAATCTTACTGAAGAAGATCTCGATAAGACATTCCAGGTTGGAGACAGGATTGGAATTGGCCCTTCCAAATTGAAAGATATCATTGCCCATTTACAGAATGTGTATGCTAACCATGTGGGCATTGAATTCAAATATATCAGCAACCAGGATAAAGTAAATTGGTTAACGAAAGAAATGGAGTTGAAATTCTCTACTCCTTTATCTCTCGAAAAGAAGAAAAGGATTTTGGAGAAGCTGAACCAGGGCGTCATGTTTGAAAAGTTTCTTCATACAAAATATGTTGGTCAAAAACGTTTCTCTCTCGAAGGTGGCGAAACAACTATTGCAGCATTAGATGAGATCATCAATACTTCTGCAAATGATGATGTGCAGGAAGTAGTGATTGGTATGGCGCATAGGGGACGTTTAAATGTATTGGCAAACATCATGGGTAAGACCTATGAACAAATATTCAGTGAGTTTGAAGGTACTGCCAAGGTAGACCAGACAATGGGAAGCGGCGATGTGAAATATCACATGGGATTTGGAAGTGAAATCACAACGCCGGATAATAAGACCATTCACCTCAAGCTTATGCCCAATCCATCACATCTTGAAGCGGTGAACCCCGTGGTGGTAGGATTTGCGAGAGCAAAGGCAGATGTATTGTATGCTTCTGAATACGATAAGATACTACCGATATTGATTCATGGTGATGCTTCAATTGCAGGCCAGGGGATCGTGTACGAAGTATTGCAGATGAGTAAGCTCAGCGGGTATTATACAGGTGGCACTATGCACTTTGTAATCAATAACCAGATCGGCTTTACAACTGATTTTGATGAAGCAAGAAGTTCTGATTATTGTACCTCGTTGGCCGCAGCTATCCAGGCGCCAGTGTTCCATGTAAATGGCGACGATCCTGAAGCTGTTATAAGAGTTGCTGAGATCGCAACACGTTATCGCCAGGAATTTAATTCCGATGTTTTCATTGATATGGTATGTTATCGCCGGCATGGACACAATGAAGGCGATGACCCGAAGTTTACCCAGCCGCGTTTATATGAATTGATTGAAAAGCATCCCAATCCCAGAGAGGTATACGTCAAATACCTTTTGGAGCATGGTGAGGCGGATGCAAAGGAACTGGCTAAGGAGATGGAAAATAAATTCTGGGCCGACCTACAGGAAAGGCTGGATGAAGTAAAACAAAAGCCTTTACCATATCACTATCAACAGCCAGAGATCTGGTGGCGCAATCTTCGCAAGGCTTCTGAAGAAGATTTCGATTCATCGCCCATCACTGCGGTTACTGAAGATGTTTTCAATAATGTATTCCAGGCAATGATGAAATGGCCCGATGATTTCAAGCCATTGCGAAAGATCGAAAAGATCATCCAGGATAAAATAAAATTATTCGATACAGAAGGTAAGGTTGACTGGGCAAGTGCCGAGTTGCTTGCATATGGAAGTTTGCTTGCTGACGGACATGATGTTCGTATGAGCGGGCAGGATATTCGTCGCGGTACCTTCTCTCATCGCCATGCGGTTCTGCGTGATGAGAATAGCGATGTCGCCTATAATCGACTCAGCCGGATTCCGGGTGCAAGCGGTAAATATAGAATTTATAACTCGTTACTGAGTGAATATGGTGTTTTAGGATTTGAATATGGATATGCATTGGCTAATCCGAATGCATTAGTTCTTTGGGAAGCCCAGTTTGGCGACTTCTTCAATGTGGCGCAACCAATGGTTGACCAGTTCATTATTTCGGGGGAACAAAAATGGAACAGGATGAATGGCCTGGTTTTGTTGCTTCCACATGGATATGAGGGCCAGGGACCCGAACATAGTAGTGCGAGACTGGAAAGATACCTGCAGTCATGCGCCGAATTGAATATGGTTGTAACGAATATTACAACTGCTTCGAACTTTTTCCACGCAATGAGAAGACAGCTGGCATGGCCTTTCCGAAAGCCGTTGATCAACTTCTCACCGAAAGCAAATCTTCGTCATCCTGGTTCTTATTCACCAAAACAGGAGTTTACTACAGGCGGATTCAAAGAAGTATTGGATGATACATTTGCCGATACAGCTGCGGTTAAGAAAGTTTTGTTCTGCAGTGGTAAGATCTATTTTGATTTGGCAGAGCGCCAGCAGAAGGAAAACCGGAAGGACATTGCGTTGATACGGGTAGAGCAGTTGTATCCTTTGCCGGTAAGACAACTTGAAGAATTAAATAAGAAGTATAATCGTGCCACCTGGTTCTGGGTGCAAGAGGAGCCATTGAATATGGGCGCCGCATCTTTCCTGCAAATGAACCTGAAGAGCATCAATTATGGTGTGATCAGTCGTCAGCCGTCAGCGGCTACTGCTACCGGGTTTGCAAAGATCCACAAGCAGGAACAGGATGAGATAATTGAAACAGCATTTAGCATTTAATTCAGTGAGAGTTGCCGGGTCGGCAATTTTTAGAAAAGATTTGTTTGAAGTAGCTTTGGCAAGCTATAACCCAGGATAAATATGATTGATATTAAAGTACCAACAGTAGGGGAGTCCATCAGTGAAGTAACATTACTCAAATGGAACAAGAAAGACGGTGATTACGTTCAACGTGACGAAGTAATAGCTGAACTCGAGAGCGAGAAGGCAACATTTGAAGTGAATGCTGAGCAGGCGGGAGTATTGAAGACTTCGGCCCAGGAAGGCGATACATTGAAGATTGGAGACTTGTTAGCCAGTATTGATGAAACTGCAGCAAAGCCGGCAAGCAATGGAACGCCATCTGCTGAGAAGGAAAAGAAGGCTGAGCCTGCTGAAAAAAGCAAAACTGAAAAGGTTGAAGCTAAACCTGAAGTAAAGCAGGAAGCGAAATCAAATGCACCTGTTACTTCGGTGTCGAATGATATAAAAGCAACACCCGTTGCATCGGCAATTATTGCAGATAAAAAGGTTGATCCCAAAACTGTTTCACCGACAGGATACCAGGGAAAGATAATGAAGGGGGACGTGCTTGCTGCACTTGCCAATCCCGGTAAGAAATCATTCAATGGTGGTGAACTCTTCAGCCGTAATGTGCGTACGGAAAAGATGAGTAACCTGCGTAAGACGATCAGCCGTCGTCTTGTTGAAGCGAAGAACACAACCGCGATGCTCACTACTTTCAATGAAGTGGATATGGGTGGCATCATGGATATTCGGAATAAGTTTAAGGATAAGTTCAAGGAAGCGCATGGTGTAGGCCTGGGCTTTATGAGCTTTTTTGCAAAAGCCTGTTCGATTGCGCTTGCTGAATGGCCATCAGTGAATGCATATATTGATGGTGACCAGTTGGTGTATCACGATTATGCAGATATCAGCATTGCAGTTAGTACGCCACGCGGCCTGACTGTACCGGTAATAAGAAATGTGGAGAGTCTCAGCATGGCTGATATTGAGAAGAAGGTTATTGAGCTTGCGGGAAAAGCGAGAGATAGTAAGCTTACAACTGAAGAGTTGACTGGTGGAACTTTTACAATTACGAATGGCGGCGTGTTTGGTTCATTGATGAGTACGCCGATTATCAATATTCCTCAAAGTGCCATCCTTGGCATGCATAAGATACAGGAACGCCCGATGGTAGTAAATGGCCAGGTTGTAGTGCGTCCGATGATGTATCTCGCGTTGAGTTATGATCATAGGATTATCGATGGGCGTGAGTCGGTTAGTTTTTTGGTCAGGGTTAAAGAGTTGTTGGAGAACCCAGAGCAATTATTGATTGGAAAGGATCCGGTGAAGACGTTGCTGGAGTTGTGAGGTGTCGGTTATCGGCTACCATCTTCTGTTCTAATGTGCTTTAGTGTGCGGAATGATTTGCGTGTTTCGAGATATTTGCGGCCCTGACGGGCCCTCCCTTTTTTTTCCCTCCCCCGCCACCACCACCAATTTCCCGCTTCGCAAAATAATTTTGCTTGTCAGTCAACCGCTGATTCCTGGCCACGCCACGCAACATCTACCAACACTTCCGGCAATCTCAATAGACGTTCATATCGTCGTCCCAAATATCATTCAAGACCGGCCCAAAACCTCGGGAAAAAAAACAGAAAAAAATGTTTTTTTTCGGGAAACCTTTTCAAATTAAATGCATAGGTTCTCTCAACTTGTCACGCCAGAGCTGGCAGCCGAAAGCTAAAAGCCGATAGCTTACGCTTAAACAATCCTCTCACTCAGTGCCTTCGCAATAGCCTCCTTGCCACAGTTCACATGTAATTTCTGGTAAATATTCTTAAGATGCGATCTTACCGTGTCAAACGCAAGATTCATTTCAACAGCAATGACCTTGATACTATATCCCTTCACCAGCCATTGCAATACTTCAATTTCCCTCGGGGTAAGATTATACTTATTTGTCGACTCTCGTGTGCGAAACGTACTTAATACTTTTTGAGCTATACTTGGTGACATAGGCGCACCACCATCCAGCACCTCCTGTATCGCGTCAAATAATTTCGCAGGTGGTGTCTTCTTAAGCAAATAGCCATTCGCACCCGCACAAAGACATTGAAACAGCTTCTCGTCATCCTCAAAAACGGTATACATGATCACCGATGTTTCAGGGCTGGCTTCTTTTACTTTCGACACACCGATTATCCCGCTTTCACCCGGCATATCTATATCCATCAATACTACATCAGGCTTATAAACCCTCGTGATAACCGCAGCTTCTGTACAATGGTTGAAATCCCCAATCACATCATAATTATTCATCTTTAATAAGAAAGCAAGTGACTCTCTGAGGCGATCGTTATCTTCAAATATTACAATCTTTGCGGGCATAATATAAAATTAACCAGATTTGTTTTGTTCCCGATCACTCATTTAGGTTAGTTCCGGCCGGTTTATTTGAAAGTTTTAAGGGTAAACACTTCCCTGCAACCTCCCGATTACAATACCGGGAACTGAATATGGATACTCGTGCCATTACCATTTGACGATTCGATTTGAGTCGATCCTTTCCAACGTTCCGCACGCAAATGGAAGTTTCGAATTCCATTTCGATGTGTCAATGCTGTTGTATCAAATCCTTTTCCATTGTCCTCGACTTTCATATGAAGTTTATTGGAAGCGATCCACACCCGTATGTGAACACTTGTCGCATGCGCATGCTTATAAATATTATTCACTGCTTCCTTGAACAGGAGAAAGAAATCCCTCCGCTGTTCCATATTTAATTTGCGGTGCGCAAATTGTTCATCAAAATCAAGAGCATAGTGTATGCCAGCCGCATCAAAAATTTCTGCTGCATAACGACGCATCCTCGTTACAATCTGTTCGAGACTATCCTCATTTGTGTTGATGCTCCAGACTATATCGTCAAGGTCCTGGGATGCATGCTGTACTTCTTCGGCAATCCTGTTCAGGAAAGGCTCTGCATTCGACTCTTGCTGGATATTCTTCTTACTCAACTCAGAAAGGATTGAAATATTAGTCAGCGATGAACCGATATCATCATGGAGATCACTTGCAATCCGGTTTCGGATGTGTTGCACTTTCAGCAATTGGTTAATACGATACCGGTAAAATGCATAGAGTATTCCCATCACGATGAAAGCACAACCAAAAATAAACCACCATGTTTGCCAAAAAGGTGGATGAATAACAATGTTCATAGTAGCCACTGGTGCGTCTTCAACAGATGGCCCCTGTGCCGCTTTCACCCGAAAAATATAATTACCCGCAGGTAAGTTAGTATATGCCGCATATTTCCGGTTTCCTGCATCGATCCAATCTTTGTCATAGTTCATCAATTGATAATAGTAGCTGATGCCGGCAGGAGCTACAAAATCAAGCGCGGTAAAGTTGAATGACACAGAGTTTTGTTCATAAGGAAGCGTGAGAATTTTCTTGTAAGGAATAGTTGTATCAGTTGCATAAGGTTCATTATTGACCGTAGCCCGGGTGATCACGACTTTTGCCGCTTCATTATTAATTACAAGTCGTTCGGGATGAAATAAACTCAATCCCTTTATGCCACCAAAAAACATTGTGCCGTCCGGGGACCTATAGTATGCACCCGTATTAAATTCATTGCTTTGCAATCCATCCTGAGCAGTGAAATAGGTGAACTGGGTTCTATTTGCATTTGCAGGATCAGTTGGCGTAGCAAATCGACAGATCCCTTTGTTGGTGCTCATCCAGAAAAAACCGTTTTCATCTGGAAGAATGCCATAAACTGTGTTATTTGGAAGACCTTTTTCTTCTGTGATCGTTTCGAGCTTACCATTTTTTGTATTTAGTGCCAGCAGCCCTTTTCCCAGTGTGCCGACCCATAGCCATGGTTCGCGGTACAGCATGCATTTTGGACTGATTGCATCGCTTCCTGTTTTTTCCAATGCGGCTAGGGGACCTCTAAATGTTTTACCAGATATTGTATTCAGGAATTGGTAGCCGGCAGATTCAAAGCCGACGCAAATTGTATTCGGATCAATTCTGGCAAGAGCGCGAATGTTTGATGCTTTCAGGGAATTTTCAGAATCCAGGAGCGTTGGGTTAAAATGTTTTATCAGTCCGTTTGTCTTATCGACAAGACAAAGTCCATTATCTCTTGTTCCAATCCATGCCTGGGTCGGGTTTTCCGGTAGCATGCACCAAACACTATAATCCGGAATCCGCGATTCTATGGATGCGCCAGGATAAAACCATCTTTTTATCTTCTTTGTTTTATGATCGAGTATAATTAATCCATTTCCCTGGGTTCCAACCCAGATATCACCATCGCCATCGGTTAGAAGTGCAACGATCCGTTCGGGGGAATTTGTGTTTGGCTGGTGAACATGTGGTAGGTTAATAACGATCGTATCACCATTGAGATTTGTATATGTCAACCCGCTATTGGATGTTCCAATCCAAATTCCGCCATCTTTATCAGAGGTAATGGAACGCACTTGTTCGATAGGGGCACTCTCAGGCACATTCACTTTGGAAAGGGTGAGAAAGTTATTCAATCGCTTATCGTAGTAACTTATCCCGCCACCGTCTGTACCGATCCAAATACCACCGCGCGTATCTTGTCGAATGCACAACACATCGTCATAGGATAATGAAAACGGGTTCTTCTTGTTTGCAGTAATATGCTCTACAACCGACCGACCTTCGTCAATAATATATAATCCATTACCGTATGTGCCGACCCAAATCTTTCCATCATTGTCTGCTTTGATCGTTTCAATAACAAGATTTGCAGGAAGGGATTCATTCGAAGAAAAGCCGCGGAAAGAAATGAATCTGTCGCTGCCTGCCTTTCTATAATATAACCCTTTACCATAAGTTCCTAACCATAGCGTGTTGTTTGCATCTTCATCCATTGCACTGCAGGAAAGACCCGAACTTCCATTTGAAGCAGTTACCATGTCGGGAACAGCCGGAGTTACGAAGTTTAAGATGATAGCACCATTATCAGTGAGTATCCAATGATTTTTTTTGCTATCTGCAAAAATGTATTGCACTGTATTTCCAGGAAGGCTAATTGCGTCTTTGGTATTGGTTGTATATTGTTTGCGTTGAATTCCCGGTAGCCTATGCACAAAGAGCCCGTTTTCCCGGGTGCCAATCCATAATGGACCTTCTTCATCCTGGTACACGCAACTTACCGATCCGAGTAAAGCAGGTGAGATTCCATCATAAGGTGTAGCCTTGTGGTTAACTATATCGAGCATTTCCAATTTGCCACCGCTCGTAATCAACCATAATTTATTATTAATGCCTGCGACCACTTTCCCCAGGCGGCTATCAGTAGGGTTTGTAACATCATCGAAGTTTTTTTGCAGTACGAGGAACTCGTTGCCATCATACCTGTTCAAGCCAACCTGGGTGGCAAGCCAGAGAAAGCCCCAATTGTCAATGGCAATATCGACGACACTACTTTGCGATAGGCCTTCATTGATATTTATATTACGGAACGAATAACTGGGTGACTGAGATGAAGCGTGTAAAGCAGAACACGCCAAACCTGCTATGAGCAGCCAAGGTTTCATTCTTCAAGATAAGGGAATTCAGGTTTAAGTGGCGGGAGTTTTTGGGTGTGGTGTCGGGCGTTGGGAGTTAGGTGTTAGGTGCTGGGTGTTAGGTGTTTGGTTGAGGATTGAGGGATTTCGAATGTTAATAAAACACACATGCTATCGGTAACGTAAATTGTGCCTGATGAAATATTTTTCACACCTGAATACCACTGTCAAAATCCTCGGGAGTTATAAAGGCGAAATGCCTTTTCACAATCATCTCCGTGATTTTTGTAGCAGGGAAAAAAAATATGGATCGAAGGACCGGAAGCAAATTTCTTCATTGTGCTACTCTTACTTTCGACTTGGAAAGGCCGCGCAGAATATGCCCGTTGAGGAGCGAATTGTTACTGCTTATTTCCTATGCCTGGATAAAGCCGATGAATTCATAACCAACCTCAGGCCCGATTGGGTTGGCGCTGCACCCATGGATTTGAAACAAAAATTTGCATTTTTGAAATTGCCTTTTGCCATTACCGATGTCTTTCCCTGGAAAGAAATTGTAAGCGAGCAAATCGACTATCCAAAATTTTGTGAGTCGCATTTCATACAACCGGACCTGTTTCTTCGCATTCGACCAGGCAATGAAAAAGCCGTGATCAATAAACTTCAATCCGAATCTTTATCTTTCAGGCAGGTATCAGCAAATAGCATTGCACTTCCCAACGGTACAAAGCTGGAGCAAGTATTAAAATTAAACAAGGAAGCAGTGGTGCAGGATATTTCTTCCCAAAGAGTCGGTGAGTTATTGTCGCTGGTAAAACCAGAAGTTAAATCTGAAAAGAATTTCTCAGTTTGGGATTGCTGCGCGGCCAGCGGTGGGAAATCGATTCTCGCAAAAGATATTCTTGGCGATATTGATTTGAAGGTTTCAGATATACGGGATTCAATTCTCATCAATCTCAAAAAACGTTTTGAAGAAGCGAGGATTGATAAGTATAAGAGTTTTACAATCGATCTTACCAAACCGGCAACAGAACTTAAATCTATTGCAAGTACAACATACGACCTCGTTATTGCCGATGTTCCCTGTACCGGGAGCGGCACCTGGGGTCGCACACCTGAGCAGTTGTATTTTTTTGAATTAGAAAAAATAGAGGAATACGCTTCAAAGCAGGAAGTGATTTTGGACAATATTATTTCTGCAGTGAAACCTGGAGGCTACCTCCTGTATTGCACTTGTTCGGTTTTCAAAAATGAAAACGAGCAGCAGGTACATAGACTGACTGGTAAGTTTCCTTTCGAAGTGATAGAAGTGAAAACCCTTGAAGGATATGAAAATAAGGCGGACAGCCTTTTTGTTGCGCTGTTGAAGAAGGGCCCTGGTGCAAATTGAAGGGTTACTTCGATATGAAGCGATTACTGAATGCATTTGGCAATTGTCAAAGCTTGAGAGCCGAAACAGTTCCAATTAGTTTTGAACCATTATAAACTCTTACCAGGTAATTTCCAATTGCCCACTGCTGCATTGGAACAGCAACGATTAATTTACCTGGGGGCTTGGACGTCTTCTTCTGATGAAGCAATCGGCCATCCATATCATAGACATCAATGTGAAGATCTGGGACCGCATTTATCGTTTGAATATTTACCAGCGCTACTCCATTGTTCACCGGATTTGGAGCGATCGTAATGAAATTACCCGATGTCACCGGATCGACGGTGGCTGTTGTTGTACATGCAGATATTAACACAAAGTTTGCGGTATCGATATAAACTGCAGTAAAGCTCGCACTCGCTGTATCAATCACCTGGCGTACACGATAGGAAATTGTACCGGCGATAGTATTTGTCAACTGATCACTAAAATTATAGTTATGAATGGAAAGGATAGTTCCAGCCTGCGCCGTCACATCCCCAATTTTAGTATAGTTTGTTTCACCTGGGGCCTTCCGTTCAATCTCAAATCTCATTGCACTCACGTCTTTTGTGCTCCAGCTTAATGAAGCATTGCAAGTATTTACATTGAGTGTTGAAGTCGCATATTGAATCAACAGGTCTGAAAAAGCAATCTTCATATCAGGGATACCATATCCAATTCGATCATTTGGCGAGGAAGAAATGCTACCAGCCTGTTTCAACGCGGCAATAACTCTCATGTTATTAAACTCTGGAAAGCCTTGCCAGAGGCAGGTTCCGAGTCCAGCCATATTTGGACAGGCAAATGAAGTTCCATTCCCGGATCCAATTGTGTTGTTCGCATTTTGAATCACGGCTGTGAATCCAACCGAAGCCACATCAGGCTTTATGCGACCATCTGCTGAAGGACCATAACTTGAAGATGGCCAAATGGCACCGGCGGAATTTACTGCGCCAACAGCAACAACGCTATCAGCGTCAGCGGGGGCAGCTAAAAATTTCCAGGGAGCCGTTCCATAGTTTCCAACAGCGGCGAATACGAGTATTCCTTTCTTTGCAGCAAGGTCAGCACCCTTCGTACAAAGCGTCGTATTGCCATTCATATCACTATAAGTGAAATCAAATGCAGGATTATCGAAAGTGTTATAGCCTAGCGATGTTGAAATGATATCAGCACCGGAACTATCGGCTCGTTCTGCACCACAAACCCAGTTGAATGTTTCAATGGGATATTCGCTTGCTACATCTTCGGTTTTAAATAAATGAAAATTTGCCTTGGGAGCCTTACCTACGAATTGACCCGGAATATTTGCAGCAATAGTTGAAAGGCACATCATGCCATGCGCGTTGTCTTCAACTACGCTGGCTTCATTATTTACAAAGTCCCAGGTGCTCAATACCTGACCATTTGTGATGATGCTATCCATTGCATCAAGCGTGGTATAATTGAAAAAGCCACCGTCGAGAATTGCGATTTGCATTCCCTGTCCGCGCAGACCGATATTATGCAGGAACTCGCCCTTTTGAAGATGAATTTCATTGAATGAATTGGCGCCATAATTAAAAAAATCTCCCTGCATTCCTTCTCCTCGTGCCAGCGGCAAATCAGTAATTGGTTCTTCCCGCGGAGCCGATGGTGATTGTCTCAATGCAATTGCAGTCGTACTTTGAACAAAAGGAAGTGCATTGATTGTAGTGATTGCGTTCGCATCAGTAGTTTGTATGGTCACAGCGTTCAACCACCGCGAAACATTTAGAACTGTAACATTTTGTACCGCACCAATTTGATTGACATAGGCACTTGGAACAGGAATATCAGTGCTATCAATTGCAATGGAAAAACGTTGACGACGATCGATGGCGCGTTGAGTTAAATAAGAAAGGGGATTAGCCAGCGTGTGCGTGGTTGCGCCTTTATGTTTCAGGAAAACTATATAACGTGAGAACTGTGCGTGCGAATCTATAATGAGGAACAGTATTACACAGGTAAAGATTACAGATTTCTTCATGGATAGAAGCTTTTCCAAGCTTCGAATTTAGCGAATTAATCAGTTATGATCGATCATCCACATGGTGGTACCGAAACCGACATAGAATGGATTACCATTTGGATTGGGCTGATATTCCCACAATGTATATTCACGAAAGACCAGTCCAATGTTTTTTGAATAGCGCTCAACTGCGCGTGTCCTGGTGGCAAACACATTTGGGAGGGTGATCGGGTAGTTATCTGACACATCTGCTTCTTCTACCGAAAAGACATCGGTATAGGTGTGCCCATTGTAGGTGATGGTGTTGTCAAATGAATCGTAGTTGTATTCCCAATTCTTAATGTTGTTATCATTGCTGAACGTATACCCTAATGGCTCATAAGGGTCTGTCGGCATATACCTGTTTCCATTCCAGCCAAACCCTTCTTTCAATGGAAGGTGAAGTTTTATGGTGCGAAGATTATCCGCAACCTCTTCTACCTGGTCGGCAACCGGTGTTACGTAATATGTTCCTAATGCATTCCATGGCTGTGTGCCGGTTGAATCACGTATAAAAGTATAGATGCGATAAGATTCGCGGCCCATGCCATCCACTATTTTATCGTCAACCACGTGCTTTACCTGGTAACGATGTACTTCGGGATAACGTTGGAAATCGACGAATACGAGTGAGTCAAGTCGATAGGTTATATATTTCCCTTTAGACAGGGGCATATAATCAGAAAGGGGTTCAGATAAGAATTCTTCTGTTTTTGATGAGCAGGAAAACAGGCCGACGATAAGAACGGTGGATAAAATCAGCCTCAGAAGAGATATTTGTTTCATAAGTGGTTGCAGTTAATTCCAGGATACAAACGGTTCAGTTTAAATGCTTAAGAAACCCGAATGGCATTTGAACCGGCGACTAAACTACTAACAAATGGCCGGGATTCATAGCCCAGCTGTGTAAACGTAGTGTAAAAGCTTTTATTGTCTGAGAGTCATGAGGTTGGGCTGTTAGCCATCAGCCATTGGCCATCGGCCATCCGCTGACTGCCGACTGAATAATTCCCCCGCCAATCACATCCTCTCCCTCATAAAACACTGCGCTTTGTCCCGGAGCAATGCCCTTCGCATTCTCATAAAAACGTACACGCATCGTGCCATTTTCGGGATAGATGTTGGATAGGGTGCCGCTGTCCTTATAGCGAATCTTGGTAGTAGCTTCCATGCCTGGGGTGATCGTATCGTACTTGATCATGTTAAGCTTTGCGACGATCATTTCATTTTGCTCGAGATCCTTTTCGTCACCCAACACTACTATGTTTGTTGCGGGATCAATCTTTGTAACAAATACCGGTTTTCCAAAAGCTATATCAAGTCCTTTGCGTTGACCAATAGTATAGAACGGATAACCTTTATGTTTACCTAATATTTTACCCTCTTTGTTCACGAAGTTGCCACCCGCTACTCTTTCTTCCAATCCTTCTACTCTTCTCTTGAGAAAACCGCGATAGTCATTATCAGGTACAAAACAAATTTCATAGCTCTCGCTTTTCTTCGCGAGCTCGGGATAGCCAAAGTCATGCGCCATTTGGCGAATGGCTGTTTTGCGATAACCACCCAATGGTAAAAGTGTGCGGCTTAATAAATCCTGTTGTAATCCCCACAGCACATAACTCTGATCCTTCGTTTCATCTACAGCTTTACTTACCACGTATCGTCCATTATCATGTTGCCTGATCTTCGCATAGTGGCCCGTTGCAATGAATTCACATCCCAACGCATCGGCTCTTTTTAATAAGGCACGCCATTTAATATGTGTATTGCAAAGAACGCAGGGGTTTGGAGTTCGGCCCGCGATATATTCTTCAACGAAATTGTCGATCACGAAGTCGCCAAACTCATCACGTATATCCAATACATAATGCGCAAAGCCATGCTCTACTGCTGCCTGGCGGGCATCATTGAAGCTATCGAGGTTACAACAACCCGTTTCTTTCTTACTTCCACCACTGGCGGCATAATCCCATGTCTTCATGGTGATGCCGACCACTTCATAGCCTTGTTCGTTGAGCATCAAGGCAGTAACGGTACTGTCGATACCCCCGCTCATTGCCACCAACACTTTTCCTTTGCGACTCATTTCTTAAAAATTTGCAAGCCGCAAATATACGACGAATCGGCCGCTTCAGTAAAGCATGCTGAATTCCCCATCCGTTATGGAAAATGGCTGACTAGTTGTACCGGATTTACCCGAGAATTGAAATTTTCCACTCATTAGTTTATAACCATGGGTAGTATCAACCGATGTTATTTCGATTGAGCCATGGCCTGCCCACGGTGCTTCGCCAACGGGCTTGAAATAGGCGAGCCATCCGCCGCGAACAAGTATTATCGGTGAGTACTGGAACTGGCCATTTTTGTCAACCAGTTTCAATCGATAATAAAAATCTGTTTGGGTGCTCCAGGTATTAAAGTCGTAGGGAAAGTCGAAGCTATAACTACTATTACTTCCCTTTGCAGGTTGAAGAGCTTTCACGAACCAGTTGGTTCCTTCTATCGAGGTTTCGACTTCAAAGTGGCTAAGATTTGTTTCAGTTGCAGTCTGCCATTTCACCTTATGAATGTTGAGATCACGTTGAACAGAGAAATCAATGAGCACAGCTGGCTGCATATCGAACTCTTCATTGAGTCTAAAGTTGTGAACCTCGATGGTCGGTTCTTTTAAAACTAAATGAATTTCTTCCCCATCTTTCATAAACCTCATACTCGATAAAGTAAGGTTGGGTCCGCTGGTCAATTCGAAGCCCGTATTGGTATCATTCCATTGCTTGCCATTAACTGTGGCTTTGAAATACGGTTGCGGTTGATCCTCATCATTTTCCTTATCACAACCAGCTATTAAAAAAAATAACGCGACAATAGTACTTAACACAACAGGTCCTATCTTCATGCGGTAAAGTTTCGGTAAAAATAATAAACACACTTACATGCGCAAAGCCAGCCTCCTCTTGCTAATCTTTTTTTGTTTTTCCATTATTTCCAGGTCACAGGATCTTAAATATTATCTCCCCGACAGCGTCACTTATGATCCAGCTATTCCGAAGCCAAAGGATATTATTTATCATGAAGTAGGGGAATGGCATGTGACTCATGACCGCCTCGTAAATTATATGAAAGCGCTAGCTGCGGCAGCACCCGGGCGTATCAAATTAGAAACTATGGGATTTACCTATGAGGGCAGGCCGCAGGTACTTCTTATCATCACTTCACCAAAGAATCATCAACGTTTAGAGGAAATACGGCAGCAACATTTATTATTGAGTGACCCTTCGAAATCAGCTTCTGTAGATATATCAAATATGCCGATCGTTATTTATATCGGTCATTCCATACATGGCAATGAATCAAGCGGGGCCAATGCAAGTTTGGTTAGCGCCTATTATCTCGCCGCAGCGCAGGGAAAGCAAATTGATGAATTGCTGGATAATGTTGTGATACTTTTCGACCCTTCTTTTAATCCGGATGGACTTCAACGATTTTCGACCTGGGCAAATCAACATAAGAGTAAAAATCTTGTTTCCGATCCGAATGACAGGGAGTATAATGAAGTATGGCCCGGTGGACGATTCAATCATTACTGGTTTGATTTGAATCGCGACTGGTTACCCGCAGTCCATATCGAAAGTCAAAATCGATTGTCCTGGTTTCATAAATGGAAGCCGAATATTCTTACCGATCACCACGAGCAGGGTAGTAATGCTACTTTCTTTTTTCAACCGGGTGTACCATCCCGTGTCAATCCTTTGACGCCGGCAAAGAACCAGGAGTTGACAGTGAAGCTTGCAAAATATCATGCTGCCTATCTCGACCGCATAGGCTCCTTATATTTTACCAAAGAGAATTATGATGATTTCTATTATGGGAAAGGTTCAACTTATCCTGACATCAACGGTGCAATAGGAATTTTGTTTGAGCAGGCATCCTCTCGTGGTCATGCGCAGGAAACTGCAAATGGAGTGCTTCGATTTCCATTTACCATTCGGAATCAGTTTATGACAACTTTGTCGACATTGGAAGGAGCAAAGAATCTTCGCCGGGAATTTTTAGAATGGCAAAGGGATTTTTATAAGTCTGCAATTACCGAAGCAACTTCGGACCCGGTGAAGGGCTACGTGTTTACAAAGAATGGCGATAATCACACCATGCAGGAATTCATCACGATGTTGCATCGCCACCAGATCAGCGTATACGAATTGGGTAAATCGATAAAAGTGGGAAGTTCCAATTATGAATCTGGCAATTCATATGTGGTTCCTGCTAATCAAACCCAAACACGTTTGATTCGCGCGATTTTTACAAAGACGCTTGAATATAAGGACAGCTTGTTTTATGATATTACTGCATGGACGATGCCATTGGCATTTGGACTTACCTATGACGAATTAAATGCGGCGCAATTTGGACAGGCTTCCATCAACCAGCAGTCGGAATTTCTTACCGAGAAAAAGGTGCAGGTGTTACCGGCAATCAATAATGCCTATGCATTTCTATTATCCTGGGATGAATTGACGGCACCTGCAGCGCTATATGATTTATTGGATAATGATGTATTAGCGAAAGTGGCGACCGTTCCATTTGAAATAATGGTAGACGGAAAGCAGAAATCATATCCTGCAGGCACGATCATGATCCCTGTGCAACGACAAACAGCAGATAGCAATAAACTAGTTTCAATTATACAAAAAGTTAGCGGACGATACGGCGTATTCTTCGATGCATTGAAGACAGGAAACGTTTCAATGGGAAGTGATCTTGGCAGCAGCCGTTTTATTGCAATTACAAAACCTACTTTGGCTATGATTACCGGCCAGGGTGTAAATGCAACTGATGCCGGTGAAGTCTGGCATTTGCTGGATCAACGAATGAATATTCCTGCCACACATCTGGAGCCATCCGTATTTAATCGCGCTGATCTGGATCGATATAATACACTTATCATGGTTGGCGGTTCTTATGGTGAATTAAATAAGGATAAATTAAAGACCTGGGTGCAGAATGGTGGAGTGTTGATATTAACCGAGGAAGCGGTTACATGGGCTTCACAAAATGGAATTTCAAATGTGACATTTAAAAAGCTCAAGCCGGCAATTGACAGCACGCAACGGTTACCTTATACAACCCGTGAACAGATTGAAGGTGCTCAACAGGTATACGGTGCAATCTTCGGTGCAGATGTGGACCTTACTCATCCGTTGGCTTATGGTTATCATCAATCGTCGGTGAGTTTGTTTAAGGCAAATAAAGTGTTTATGGAAAAGAGCAAGAATCCATATGCTACACCATTTAATTATGGAAGCAAGCCTTTACAAAGTGGATGGGTTAGTCGTGAGAATTTGGATGCGATAAAGAATTCAGCTGCTGTAGTTGTGAATACTGTTGGAAGCGGGCGAGTAATTAATATTGCCGACAATCCCAACTTCCGGGCATTTTGGTTGGGTGGATCCAAACTTTTTATGAATGCAATTTTCTTTGGACGGGCGATCGATGCGGCGAGTGGAAGGAGTGAGGAGTGAAAAAGTAAAAAGTCAAAAGTCAAAATTAAAAAAGGGAGATCTCGTATTATGCATGAAGAATTAGCACACGGATGACACGGATAACTGGGATGTGCACGGATTGGGTTGTTGATGATCGCGTTGTCAAGAGGGTATTGTAACAAAAGAGTGTTCGTCATTCCGAGCAAAGCGAGGAATCTCCTCGATAATGTCATTACGATTCTATTCTCTGTTTCATCGAATGCGCCGAGGAACGAGGCGCATTTTAAACCCCACCATTCCCTGTCATGCCGAAGGCATCTCTGGGAATATGTTTTTGGTTTTGATAGCATTCGTTCTATTCTCATAAAGAAAGAATTATTATCAGGCAAGTGTCACGGGCGGATAAATTCTTTGCGTCTTAATTAGAGATGGCTACGCCATGACAAGTGTAATTAGTGGGATAGAGAGCGCCTCGTTCTTCGACGTATAGGCTGACCTTGACTATTGCGATCTTAAAAAGGTTGTGAAAATTCACTTGTTGCAAGAGTGTTCTGACATTGCGACTATCAACAAACAAATCCGTGGACATCCGTATTATCCGTGTCATCCGTGTCCCATAATTCCCGATTGCCCGCTCAATTCGCACTAACGAACAGCGTAGACATTTCCGACTGCCAAACCTTTTGAATTTTTACTTTTTACTTTTGACTTTTCAACCCCCCCTGTTGAAAACACCATAAAATCATGAGAAAAAAAACATCAAAATTTGATGTTTTACACTTGGAGTCCCCCACCTGGCCATTCTATATTGCAGATGTAAGAGTAATGAGAGCGGCGAGTGTAAAAAGTTATTCACAAACCGTTAAAAACTCCGCGCGAACTCGGTCTGCGCGTGTTTGAGGTCTGAGAATAATCTTAACTTGCCGCTCATATTATAATTACGTCAATTTAAATTTTGAGCACTATGATTAAAATGCAAGTTATTGGAAACCTCGGCAAGGATTGCGTGGTTAACACGGTGAATGGTAAGAATGTGATCAACTTCACTGTAGCACATACAGAAAAGTACAAGGACAGTCAGGGTAACAGCCAGGAAAAAACAACCTGGGTTGATTGCGCTTACTGGACAGATCGCACTGCTATCTCGCCTTATCTTACAAAAGGGAAGCAGGTGTTTGTAGAGGGCACTCCCGAGGTAAGAACGTTTACACGTCAGGATGGGACCGCGGGCGCTTCATTGTCGCTTCGCGTGCGTGAAGTACAATTATTGGGTGGACGTGACAACGCTGTGCCTTCGTCACAGGGAAGTTATGCTTCGGCATCATCTTCTTCTAACACTGTGCCTTCGGCCAGTGAGATCACGGAGCCGATTGATGATCTTCCGTTTTAAACCATACCCCATTTTTCTTGGCCCCCGGGTTGAGATAACAAATGCCCCGCCAGTGCGGGGCGTTTTTATTTTAAGAATCTTTAATCAGGGTCTTCCCTTGCTGTCGCTCTCATGCGCATTTTTTCACGCGGCGAACGCGGCGACAGCAGCGGCACAGCGACCGTATTAAAGTTGAACAGGTCGCTCCGCTGCGTCGTTGCTTTCGCTGCGTTCGCTGCGCGAAACAATAATTACAAATAAGCCCGATTATCTATCTCCTCGCCACCGCAATCTTCGAATCCGCTGTCCCATAATACAAATACCAATTACCCTTAAACTCCACCAACCCTTCAATAAAACAAACCTGGTTCACCTGCCCACTAATTTCATATGGCTTATCTGGCTTAAGAAAATTGGTATCCATTCTATCGATCACCTTAGAAGGATCATTGGCATCGAATTGTATTTGAGACGCAGTATATGCACCTTCGGCTAGATTAGCATCTCCGCTTTTCTTAACATTTCTACTATTGTATAATAGAACTATGCCGCTGCTATTTAGCATGGCAGGTGGTCCCGGCTCTACAAGATCACTGTCAAACATTGCCTTACGCGGACCAAAGATGGATAGCAATTTTCCACCCTCGGTTTGTACAGGCTCCCAATGTATAAGATCATCTGAAGTTGCGAGAAAAATATCGGTATCACCCCAATACATCCAGTATTTATTATTCACACGGGTAGCAATCACTTTTCCATTTTCATAACGGCTAACTATCGACCCCGACTTACTCCAATGATTTATATATTTCCCATCATATGCCTTTTCAAATGCGAGACCATGCTTTTCCCAATGATATAGATCTTTTGAAGTTGCGACCAACAATCTTGCCTTATCGCCATCATAAGCAGTGTAGGTAATTACATAAGTGCCATTCTCATCCTGTACCACTCTTGGATCTTCACAACCGCCTTCCCATTCGTAAAGTTTTAAACTATCGACATCAGGATACAAGACCGGCACTGGATGCTTGGTGAAGTGCAGGCCATCAGTACTCCAGGCAAGACCAATTCGCGAAGTGCCTGCATACTTTCCAATCTTGTCTTCTGCACGATACAATAGAAAGACTGTATCATTCCTCACCAGGGCGGCAGGATTGAATACATCTTTTTCGGCCCAATGCACGATTGCATTTCTAATAGGGCATTTGAACGATAATGTGTCGGGTAGCAGAATTGGATTTGCGGAATCTACTTTTGTAAAAGGAACGAGTGTCCAGTCCTTTGCTTTCTTCACTTCGCTGTTGTTATTATTACAGGCAAATGCAAGTGTCGCCAGGGCAAGAAATAAATAACGCATACAATTTCTGATTTCAATTAACCCACCTGATTAAGTTCGTTTTCGAAAAGCCAGAATAGAATCTGCTATTTGCTGAATTATTTGCAATTTAGTGTAGTCGACCATCATTACAATATGAACTCTCCCGCGCAATACTCAATTGTTTCAGCTGAGACTATGCATGCTGAATTTGTACGCGTACTATTAAAAAATGGACTCGACAGGTCGAGGGCCGAGCAGTGTGCGACAATATTTACCGAATCAAGTATCGATGGCATTTATACACATGGCGTAAATCGATTCGAACGATTCATTCATCATATTGAAAGGGGGATAGTGATACCCACTGCAGAACCCTCACTAAAAAAATCACTCGGCAATATTGAACAATGGGATGGCAATCTTGGACCCGGAATTTTAAATGCGTTACATGCCACTGACCGTGTCACAGAGCTTGCAAAAGCACATGGCATCGCATGCGTTGCACTTGCAAATACGAATCACTGGTTGCGTGGCGGCACTTATGGCTGGAGAGCCGCAAAAAAAGGATTTGTCTTTATAGGATTTACTAACACGATCGCCAATATGCCGGCATGGGGTGCCTTGGATAGCCGACTGGGAAATAATCCTCTCATATTCGCTGTACCATGGCACAATGAAGCCATCGTTCTCGATATGGCAATGTCACAATACTCTTACGGCGCCATGGAAACAACAACAAAGAAAGGCGAATTGCTCGAGCATGATGGAGGATTCAATAAAGAAGGCCGCCTGACAAATGATCCAAAAGAAATTATTGAATCCAGGCGTCCCCTGTCAATCGGTATGTGGAAAGGAGCAGGACTTGCATTGTTACTTGATATCCTTGCAACCGTACTGTCCGGAGGGCTATCTACACATGAGATCAGTGCAAACAAGAGCGAATACTCGGTATCCCAGGTTTACATTGCAATAGACCTCACCAGGTTGAATAATTTAAATTCAGTTGCGACAATAGTCGACCAGATCATTAATGATTATATGGCTTCGGTTCCATCTGATCAATCGAAACAAATCCATTATCCAGGTCAAAGGGTAATGGAAACTCGCAAGCGAAATCTTAGCGAAGGTATTCCCGTACTCAAACAGGTTTGGAATAAAATAATAGCGCTTTGATCATCCATTTATCCTGAATAGTTCATAAAAGTTTTTTCGACCCTTCCCCGTTACTATCACTGCCCTTGAATTCTTCGTCCTCCTTATCCAATCCTGCTGCATCATCATTTGAAGCATAGCCGCAGCCAGTGAGCCGGCCATATGATGCCGCCTTTCGGTCCAGTCCAGGCAGGGCCTTAGAAAAGATCTTCTTTGTGATAATATGCCAGTGGTATCAACACCGAATTTCTCAAACCATTTTTCGCCTTTGCTGCTCAGCTCAAATTTGTTTTTATAGTTCAAAATTATCTTTTGCCTTATAAGGCTTTCAGTAATCAAAACGCCCGTTTTGCCTGCCAGGTGATCATAGCAGGTACGGCAATGTTCAATTGGACTGATTTCGTCTTTTAATTGTTTTGTCGTGAAGGTTTTGTTTGATATAAGACTCGCCAATGCTTCCACTGCATAAGCGATCTCTTTCCGGGAATACCTGTAATAACGATGTCGTCCCTGCGCTTCAACTGAAAGAAACTCTGCCTGCGTAAGTTTGGACAGGTGCATGCTAACATTTTGCGCAGTAGTGTCTGCCGCTATCGCGAGTTCAGTTGCAGTAAGTGCTTTCCCATCCAGCAAAGTCCATAAGATAGTTGCCCTTGTGGGGTCACCGATAATGCCGGCTACCCTTCTGAATTCATGTTCCATATTGGAAGCAAATTAGTTCAATTGCACACACTATAGTTCAGTCCAGACTGAAATGTTAGCGAAAATTTGCCAATAATTTGCATCCATGAAAAGTGTAGAAAATCAAAAGGCCTTGTTCCTGCAATCGGAGGTCGCCGACCCGTTTGCCTTGTATTCATATAAGCGAAAGCATCAACCTCTCTATTTTGATGAAGAAGCGAAAGCGTGGATGGTTTACTCCTATAAGGCCTGCCATGATGTGTTGTCAAATGCGAATGCAGTGATCCCACCTGTACAAAGCGATTTCTTAAATGAATCCGCTCTGGCAATTCTGCAGCGTCTTGCGAGACTTAAAGATGGGGATACTCACGAAGTGGCGAGAGAATCCGCAATGATCTTATTTCAGAGTATGAGGCAAAAGCCTGTCGGGGTCTTATTGGAAAAATTAATAGGTGGAAATTCTGAAATTGACTGGGTTGACTCAGTCTGCCGCAAGCTTGGAACTATGCATCTTTTGTTGGCGATGGATTTTAGCGATAACGATATTCAGTTTATACAGGAAGCCATGCCCCACATCACTAAATTAATGCTCCCGATGAAGACATCGCATCAGGTGGATGACATTAATAGGGTTAGCGAAGAAGTATTCAGTCGCGTAAGTAAGCATCTCCTGCATCAAATCAATATGAATAAGGTGAAAGACAAACCTGTTTTCGAACCGAATCCTGGCGAAAACGAGGTTGTCAACATGCTCGTCAGTAACTATATCGGCATGCTGATTCAAAGTAATGATGCAATACGGGGATTATTAAGCAACGCACTTCTCCATTTGACTAAACAGGCGATTGACAAAATGGATCCGTTATTTGCGCGAAAATTTATTATAGAAACGCTTCGTATTGACCCGCCTTTTCATCATACCCGACGAATTGCAAAAGACGATTTTGTTGTCAACGATATTACAATTCCACGAGATGAAATAATTGTTGTCATGCTCGCATCGGCAAATCGGGATGAATCACAATTCTCGTATCCTGATTTCTTTGATATAAGCCGCTCTAATAACAGTGAGTATTTGACTTTTGGAATTTCCCGGCATCAATGCATGGCAGACAGTTTCTCAATCAACCTCGCTATTGAAGTGTTTGGGTGGTTATTTGAAAAATACCATGTGGAAATTTACAATTCGGACATAAATTTTGAACCGCTGGCCAATGTTCGTCTTCCGGTAAGTATCCGCATGAGACTGACAAAACGCAATTGAATTAAAAAAACAAAAACAGGAACATGATAGCCGTAATATTTGAAGTAATTCCCGCTGAAGGACAAAAAGAGAAATATTTTGAGATTGCCTCTTCGCTAAAAACTCAGTTGGAAAAAATGCCCGGATACATTTCAATCGAAAGATTCCAAAGTGTCACCAACCCCGACAAAATTTTATCCCTATCCTTTTGGGAAAGTGAAGATAGCATTCAACAATGGCGAAATTTAGAGGCCCACCGTTGGGCACAATTGGAGGGAAGGGACCATGTATTCAAAGACTATCGCTTGCGAATTGCAGTAGTAAGTCGAGACTATGGGATGTTTGATAGACAGCAGGCCCCAGCTGACAGTAAAGCCTATCATAAAAACGGTCCGCAGGTGTAGTAGAGAAATTTAGTAAACTAACAACTGATCCGGCCAATAATAAATATATTGCATTGACTAGTTTTCAAACGATCATTTACACCTAAAACCTTGCTTTATGACCTCACGTCGCGACTTTCTCCAAAAGCTGGCCGCTTCAGCTATCGTTGTACCCTTCTTATCTTCTGAAGAATTAACTGTCCTAAATCCAAAGACAAAAAAGAAATACGATGGGCCGGTACTACGCGTTGCAATTATGGGATTGGGCAGTTATGGATCACGTGTGGCTGATGCAATGCAGGCTTGCACCAAGGCAAAATTGGTAGGGGTGATCAGCGGAACACCTTCTAAAATTCAAACATGGCGCGATAAGTACGGAATACCAGAAAAGAATTGTTACAACTACGAGAACTTCGACAACATAAAGAACAACCCTGATATTGATGCAGTTTATGTGATAACTCCAAACGGGCTGCATAAGGACCAGGTGATCCGCGTTGCAAAAGCAGGTAAGCATGCCATTTGTGAAAAACCAATGGCAATTAATGCAAAAGAAGGCAAGGCGATGGTTGATGCATGTAAGACAGCCGGGGTGAAATTGTTAGTTGGTTACCGAATGCATTTTGAACCAAAGACACTTGAAATAATAAGGATGAGAAAAGATGGTGAGTTTGGCAAAGTAATGTTTTTCCAGGGTCTTTGCGGTTTTCGTATAGGTGATCCAACACAGTGGCGTCTTAACAAAAAGCTGGCTGGCGGCGGTTCGATGATGGACATTGGTATTTATGCCATCAATGGTTCACGTTATATGATTGGTGAAGAACCTGTTTGGGTGACGGCACAAGAAACAAAAACAGACATGGTAAAATTCAAAGAAGGAGTGGATGAAACAATACAGTTTCAATTTGGATTTCCCAGTGGTGCCGTGGCATCATGCCTTTCTACTTATGCAATGAATAACCTCGACCGGTTTTTCCTTGATGCTGAAAAAGGTTGGGCAGAAATGCAACCATCTACAGGTTATGGCCCAATCAAAGGACGCACCAATAAAGGTGAACTAACACATCCGCATGTTACTCATCAGACAGTTCAGATGGACGAATTTGCAGGAATAATTCTTGAAGGTAAGCAACCCATTGTTCCTGTTGACGGCGAAGAGGGATTAAAGGATCTTAAAATTATCGATGCAATATACCACGCGGCAAAGACAGGAAAGAAAGTCAGTCTTAAGTTGTAAGAAAGTTATTAGCTATCGGCCATCGGCCACCCTACGGGTTCTTTACAATTTGAAAATCATAAATCGCCCATTTACCCAATTGATTATCGGTTCGTGGCTTTGTGCGGCCTACAATAATTATTTTGGGATATTGCGATGATTTGTATGTGATGGCGATTGTGCCATTCTCTTCATTTTGACTCGGGCCCGCTTCAAACTTTAATATGGAGAGTTCTGTAAGTAATATTTTGTATTGCGACTTTTCATAAGTGGTATAACCGAGCGTTTTCGACCCATCTTTTCTAATCGCGAAGCTTGCATAGTTCGGAATAAGCAGCTTGTCATTTGCAGTATAGCGTTTCTGAGACATATAGCCATAACTCTTGTTTCCTACTTTACCATAGGATCTGTCGTAGGTATAGCCTTTCCCCATAATGAACTCGCTGAAACAACTTGAATCCGAACATTCGCTCTTATCAATGAGAGTCTGCAAGGTGATAGCCTGAGTGAATGCATTGGTGGCAATGGCAAGTATGCTAAAAATCAGGATGGTTAGTTTTTTCATTGTTGGAGGCAAATTTAAATCTGGTCACATCCGGTCCGGGTCTATGAAGTTATTCACTTCGGGTGGATTTTGCAAGGGAATAGTACAGGGTAAATGCACGAAGGAGTTAAAAATCAAAAGTAAAAAGTAAAAAGTCAAAATTCAAAATTCAAAGATTCTTATTGGAATTTGACTCCATCATTAAGCTGGTTATGACATGAGGGGCTTTTTACCCCTGTCCCCTTTTTTACTTTTGAATTTTGACTTTACGCTTTATACTTTTTACTTTGAAATTTCACTTCCTTTGCATCATGTCTGACTTAAATTTCTCTTACGATCAGCTTTTTGCTTTCACGCGCTCCGTATTTCTAAAAATTGGTTGTAGTGAAGAGCATGCAACGATGGCTACTGCTGCATTGTTGTCTGCTGATCTTCGCGGGATCGATTCCCATGGTATTGCAAGATTGAGCGGATACACACGCCTTTGGGAAGCGAAGCGAGTTAATGCTACCCCCGATATCAAAATCATTCATGAGACGCCATCAACTGCAGTGGTAGATGGCGATAAAGGACTTGGTCTTGTTGTGGCACAATATGCCATGCGCATCGCTATCGAAAAAGCAAAGAATGTAGGAACTGGTTGGGTAAGCGTACAAAATAGTACTTTCCAGCACAGTGGGATCCGAAGCTTGGAATTCACGTGACTTGAAGTCGCG
>JADMIO011475757.1_pt1 | contig 69983 bp, 63 predicted proteins | sample 8958161 | NCBI WGS metagenome assembly JADMIO01 (sample SAMN16585339, study PRJNA669376) | soil metagenome | isolation source: Crop rotation soil | place: USA: Cullars Rotation, Alabama | collected 2011 | reverse complement strand
CCGCCGGTCATCAGTGCTGAGTCATCAGTTGTCGGTCGTCAGTCGTCAGTTTTCAGCCCAGACGGCGGGGTCAGATCCCCCGACTCGGAGTCGGGACTCGGAGTCGGGACTCGGAGTCGGGACTCGGAGTCGGGACTCGGAGTCGGGGGTCAGAGTCGGGACTCTGACCCCAGGGCGCCGGTAGCCAGCACGCAGCACGACCACCCAGCCACCAGCGCCGTTGCGCCGTTGCGCCGTTGCGCCGTTCTAGGCTAGTCGACCAGCTCTGGCCTGCCTCGTACCGCCATCATCGTCGCCTGCATGAGCGTGACTACCGTCTCGGTGTCCCCGGCGATTGCGATCACCTCTCCGCTGCACACGAGCAGCGTTCGACCCGGCTTGATCACGCGCCCCACCGCGCGCATCCGCTGGCCCACGGCCGGCGCCAGCAGGTTCACCTTGTACTCCACGCTCAGCACCGCGGACTCACGGTCCATGAGCGAGAGCGCGGCGTATCCGCACGCGCTGTCCACGAGCGTCGTGACGATGCCCGCGTGCAGGAATCCGTGCTGCTGCGTGAGCTCTTCACGGAACGGCAGCTCGACCTCGACCTCACCCGGCTCGACGCGGATCAGGCGAGCACCTATCGTGTGCATCGCGCGCTGGCGCGCAAAGCTGGCGCGCACCCGAGCCTCGTAGGACGGATCGCGGGGCTCGAACGGCTTCGACTTATCGGCTACCATCCGACTCCCATGTTCAGTCCACTCGTGAAGACCAGCTCGAGGAGACGTGCGGACTCGCTCGCGATCGCACGAAGGTATACCGCCCGGTTCTTCACGGGCCAGGTGGACAGCCTGTGGGCGGCGGTCGAGCCCTGATCCGTGCCCGAGCTACCCGATGTCACCGTCTACATCGATGCGCTGCGGCCACGGATTCTCGGACAGGAGATTCGCGGCGCACGTGCCCTCAACCCGTTCGTACTGCGCACCGTCGCACCGCCGCTTTCCGCCGTCGTCGGGCGACGGGTGCAGTCCGTCAGCCGGTTGGGGAAACGAATCGTAATCGGCACCGACGACGCGCTCTACATCGTCATTCACCTCATGATCGCCGGGCGCCTGCGATGGCGTGAGGGCGGCAAGACGATCGGCGGAAAACTCGCGCAGGCGGCGTTCGACTTCGAGCGCGGAACGCTCTACCTGACGGAGGCAGGGTCGAAGCGGCGAGCGTCCCTCCACGTCGTGCAAGGCGCGGAGTCGCTGGCGCAATTCGATCGCGGTGGGCTCGAGGTCCTGGACGCGGACTTCGGCGATTTCGCGGCGCGACTCAGGATCGAGAACCACACGGTCAAGCGCTCGCTCACCGACCCCCGGCTCTTCAGCGGCATCGGGAACTCGTACTCGGACGAGATCCTGCATCGCGCCAGGATGTCACCGCTGACGCTGACGTCGAAGTTGACGGACGAGCAGATCGCGGCACTCTTCGAGGCCACGAAAGCGACGCTCATCGACTGGACGGATCGTCTGCGCGCCGACGTGGGCGATGCCTTTCCGGAGAAGGTCACGGCGTTCCGGGAGGGGATGGCGGTCCACGGCAGGTACAAGCTGCCCTGCCCCGTGTGCGGCACGCCCGTGCAGCGGATTCGTTATGCCGACAACGAGACGAACTATTGCGCGCGGTGCCAGACGAACGGGCGTCTGCTGGCGGACCGCGGCATGTCTCGGCTCCTCAAGCAGGATTGGCCGAGGTCGATCGACGAGATCGACTGACTGGCGGACGAGCGGGAACTACGGGGCCGTCGCGTCCTTCACGATCGATTCGATGGCACCCGTCATCTTTGCCAGCACCTCATCGCGCCCGGCCAGCGAATGCCGCGTCGCGATCGACCTGATCGGGTCGTACGACACGCGCGCCTTGCCATCCTCGCCCTGCCACACGAGGAAGCGCAGTGGTAGCTCGACGCCCATCGTCTGATCCGCGAGCATGAGCGGCGTGCCGGCCGCAGGGTTCCCGGCGATCACCAGCGTCGTGGGACGCAGCGTGAGGCCTGCGCGCTGCGCGGCGGCGGCGTGATCGATCTTCGCGGCGACGTTGAGACCTTTCGCGACCGCGGAGCGCTCGAGGCGAGCGAGCGTGGAATCGAACGGCGTCGCACTCATCACGGTCACGACGCCTGGTGGGTTGGTCATTGGTCGTGCGACTCCCTGCTGCGCCGACGCGGATGCTGCGGTGCCCGCGAGGGCCAGGATGCAACTGAACGAGTGGTGCGTCATGTGCCTGAAGGGGCAGCGCTCGACGGCGGTGGGCCTGTTCCGTTGTTGGAACCCAGCGGACCGAGCATGCTGACGGCCGCCGATTGGTTGCGTAGCTCCGCGAGAAATGCAGCTGGCCCCGCACCGTCCGGCAGGCTACGCAGCGCGCGCAACGCGTCTTCGGCACGGCTCGTCAGCCCGGCGACCATGTGGTCGGGGTCGACACCAACACGTTCCAGCTCGGCGACGAGCTGTCGAACAATTTCCGCGTGCGGCATCCGGCTCCTTATTGGGGCTGGAGACGACGTACGACTCTACAACGGCTGCAACTACGGGAGTCAGGAGGGCGACATCCTCGAACGTACGGCAGACCGCGTGGGCTGAACGCCCGCGCCCGCGCACGGCGGCGGTCGGCGGGGCGCACCGTGCTCGTGGGGACGACAATTGGGACGGCGACGACTCGTAGAGCGCACCATCGCGCGGCCCCAGCGTCACTGAGTCGTTCGTGAGTGTATCTGAAGGTCGCGCCCTCGCGTTGCGATGATCTGACGCGCTTGCGGACTGCCCTGGTTCTTGCGCCGCAACCTGCTATCGCGCGCGCGATTACACAACACCCACAATGAGCAAAGACCGTGCGCAAGCACCGGGTCGCTTTGCGTTTCAGCTTACTGCTGACGCTGAGCCTTGTCCACTCGCCGACCGACGCGGGGGCACAACCCCACATACTCCCCCGAAGCAGTGCATTCTGGCTAACTGCTGGGCTCGCCCTAACGAGCGCAGCGCTCGGGGATGAGCACGTGCGTACCGCGAGCCTCGCGCACCGCTCTGATGCGCTCGACGCCCTGGCTGACGCCGGCAATCAGCTCGGAACCGGACGAAACATCATCGGCGCGCTCGCGCTCACCTACCTCGGCGCTCGAGTGCTTCATCGAAAGCCTCTCGCTGATCGCGTGCTCCGCGTGGCCGCGGGCTACGCGGTGTCCAACGGCATCGTCAGCGTGTTGAAGCCAGTCGTGGGCCGCCACCGCCCGGACAGCACGAACGACGCCTGGCGGTTCAACCCATTCTCGAGCGACGGCTCGTGGCATTCGTTCTCGTCATCGCACGCGGTGCACGCGTTCTCGCTGTCGGCCGGAGTGGCCATGACGTCGCGGCGGCCCTGGCTGCAGGCACTCGCGTATACCGAGGCGAGCATCGTGGCCTGGTCACGCGTCTACGATGATCAACACTGGACGAGCGATGTGACGGCGTCGGCGGTAATCGGTATCGCGACCGCGGCGACGACCCTCGACTGGCTCGACCGCCGGTTCCCACCGCCGCGCGACACGACCCGTGTGCCGCGTTAGGTCTCGCCCGAGATCGGCCGCACTCTCTTGCAGTGCGCGCCAGCCGGTATATCGTATGACCGGCTCCCTCCACCGAGGATCGATGATGCGCCCCGTCCTATTGCTCGTCGTAGTCGCCAGCACCGCGTCGTGTGCATCGTCCGGCTCGTCGTCGGGGTCGGAGATTCCGTCGCCAATCGACCGCGTCATCGCCTCCGATAACCAGACCACCTACCGCACGACCGTGGCGCCGAACGCGAAGGTGCCCATCCCCGTTCCTCCGAGCCGCGCGTTCGCTGCGCTCAAAGCGGTCTACGAGCAGCTTGGAGTTCCGCCGGGCACCAACGACCCGGCGACCGGCCGGATCGGCAACACGAACTTCTTCAAGACGCACAAGTTCGCGAACGAAGCGATATCGACGTACCTGAACTGCGGCAACTCGATCACGGGGCCGGCGGCTGACAACTACCGGGTGTACATCTCGCTCATCTCCGTGATCCGGCCCGACGGACAGGGCGCGTCCGAGCTCGAGACCGCGTTCACCGGGGCGGCGCAGAACATGGAAGGCACGTCCAGCGACCGCGTCGTCTGCGGAACGACGGGCCGCCTCGAGGAGCGGATCCGGACGAGCGTGCTGCAGAAGGTCGCCGCCGAGCAGTGACGCTCGGCGGCGTTAGGCGGCGCGGCGTCAGTCCGCGGTCCGGGTCTTCCACCCCGCGAGCTGCTTCGCCACCGGCAACTGCCGGACTCGCACCTTCGTCGCCGCGTAGATGGCGTTGCACAGCGCCGCCGACGACGGAGGTACGCCGGGCTCGCCGATACCGCCCGGCAACGCCTCGCTCTGAACGAGGTGAACGTCCACCACATGCGGAGCCGCGCGCATCCGTGTCACGGGATACGTCGGGTAGTTCGACTGCACGACGCGCCCATCCTTGAAGCCGATCTCGGAATACAGCGTGTTGCTCATCCCCATGATCACGGCGCCTTCCATCTGCGATCGAGCGCGATCGGGGTTCGCGACGAAGCCGGCGTCCACGGCCACGGTCGCGCGTGGTACGGCAACCGTGCCGTCCGGGGCCACATCGACCTCGACGACGAGTGCCACGTACGTGAGGAAGCTCCGATGCATCGCAATGCCGCGCCCGCGCCCAGCAGGCAGCGGCGTGCCCCACCCGGACTTCTGCACCGCGAGGTCGACGACGCGGCGCGCGCGCGCAATGTCGATCGGGTAGTCGGTCCACGTGCCGCCGTAGTTGCTGGCCGGAGCGACGAGTCCGTCCTTCGACAGATCGACAACTCGATCAGCTCCGAGCAGCGCGACGAGAAACGCCGCGGGATCCTTGCCGGCCGAAACCGCGAGCTCATCGACGAACGATCCGATCGCAAACCCGTGGTGGATGGCGTTCACCGAGCGATACCAGCCGATGCGCGCGTGTGCCTTGGCGGGGCATATCTCGACGCTCATGTTGGGAATGGCGTACGGAATGTCGCTCGCGCCATTCGTCAGATCGTCGGGACCCGCGCCGGCGACATCCGCGGCGAACGTGGCATCGATGGCGGGATACGCTGAACGGTGAAGCCACGCCGTCACCTTCCCACTCGCGTCGAGTCCCGCCTCGAGCCGATGCGCGGCCACCGTATGGTAGTAGCTGTTTCGTAGGTCATCTTCGCGGGTCCACTGCACCCGCACCGGCGCTCCGACTTCCCGCGCGAGCCACGCCGCCTCGCAGATGAAATCGGGCTTCGACTTTCGGCCGAACGCGCCACCCAACAACGTGACGTTGACGGTGACGTTCGCGGCGTCGATGCCGAGATACGTCGCGATGGTGTTTCGGGCGTCCTGCGGCGACTGGGTCGGCGCCCAGGCTTCGAGCTTGCCGTCGGCAAAACGGGCGACCGCGGCGACAGGCTCCATCTGCGCGTGCGACAGGTGCGGCGCGTAGTACTCGCGCGCGACCCGCTTCGCCGCTGCCGCCAGGCCGGCGTTCACGTTGCCGAGCGTCCGGCCCGGCGTCCCGGGCTTCCGGACCGACGCCTCGAGCGTCGCCTTGTAGGTCGACGAGTCGTAGTCCGCGTTAGGCCCGTCGTCCCAGACGATCGCCAGGGCCTCACGTCCCTTCATCGCCGCCCAGGTGTTCCTGGCGACGACCGCCACGCCGCCTAACGGATTGTAGCCAGCGGGAATCGGCGGCTCGGGAATGTGAATGACCTTCTCCACCCCCGGGACGCTGAGCGCGGCCGCGGCGTCGAACGATTTCACCTTGCCGCCCCACACCGGTGGACGCGCGATCACGGCGGTCTTCATTCCGGGCAGCCGAACGTCGGCGCCATAGGTCGCCGTACCCGTGGTCATCGGTACGAGGTCGATCGACGGCATCCGCTTGCCCTGCCAACGACGCTCGGCCGGACGCTTGACCTTCACGCGCGACTTGTCAGGCATGGGCACCGACCGCGCTGCTGCCACCAGGGCTCCGAAAGCAATCGCCCGGCCGGTGCGCTGGTGCACCACCTGATGTTGCCGAGCGCGCACTTCAGACGGATTCACGCCCCATTGCTTCGCCGCCGCGTCCTCGAGCAACGCACGCACCGTCGCACCGGCCTCGCGGCACGACGTGAGGAACAGCCGGACGCTCGACGAGCCGTCCGTGTTCTGCGACCCGTATTTCTTGTCGTCGCCGACCGCCTGCTCCACGCGGCAGCGCGCCCAGTCGGCCTCCATCTCGTCCGCGATGATGAACGGCAGCGTCGTGCGAACGCCCTGCCCCATCTCGGAGCGGTGGCAGATGAGCGTGACCGTGCCGTCCTCGTGGAGCGTCACGTACACATGGGGCGAGAACGGCTCGGCGAGCGATGCCGCTATCGACTCGGCAGCCTCGAGACGCCGGATGCCTAACGGGCCGGCGACGATGGCGAGCCCACTGGCGCCCAGCAGCTGAACGAAGCGGCGACGTTCCATGTCCCCGGTCATGGCTGCTTCTCCGCCGCCGCCTTGATGGCCGAGCGAATGCGAGGGTAGGTGCCGCACCGACAGATGTTGCCGTTCATGGCGTTGTCGATCTGCTGGTCGGTCGGGTGCGGCGTGTTCTTCAGCAACTCGGCGGCTTTCATGATCTGCCCGGACTGACAGTAGCCGCACTGCGGGACATCGATCTCCCGCCACGCGACCTGCAGCGGATGCGCGCCGCGGGCATGCAGCCCCTCGATCGTGGTGACTCGCCGCCCCTCGAGGTCCGACATCCTCGTCTGGCAGGCGCGAACCGCGCGGCCCTCGACGTGGACGGTGCACGCGCCGCAGGAGCCGACGCCGCAGCCATACTTCGTTCCGGTGAGCTCGAGATCGTCACGGAGAAACCAGAGCAGCGGCATTGCAGGGTCGCCGTCGAACGTTCGGCGTGCGCCGTTGACGAGGAGGGAAATCATCCGGGTTTGCCTCTGCAGAGTGACGGGCGGTGTCAGCAGGTCGATTGCGGGAAGATATGGCGGCGGCGTGCGGAACTTGCGCGAAAACCACACGACGCGATAGGGCGCCCGTGGTCGAGGCCGGCACGCAACGTCTTGGGGACACACAACGTGCGGGGCCTGCGACGTTAGGCACGGCGCGGTTGCTCCGGTCTCGTTACTCGTCGCGCCGAGTCCAACCGCGTAGCCCCATTCCTCACGTCGACGCCGCTCAGCGATTGCGGCGCCGCGGTCATCGCGTACGAGACCCGGGCGTTGTCACCTGCCGACGCACTTACCGTCAGCGTGCCCGGGTTGTATCCGAGGCGTCGCATGAGCAGGATGACGGTCCGGGCCTGGCGCCGGCGTACACGAAGCGCCCGCGCGCGTCAGTCACGCCCTCACCTGCCTGACCGGCGATCGAGACGTGGCCGTCAGGCACACCGGCGTCGTTCGCATCGTCGATGACGAGCAGCGCAACGGCTCCCGTCTGTGCGAGAGCCGCGACGCGCGCGGTCCAACGAGAACAACCGCGGCGAGGACCGTACGCGGAGGACTTTCCTACGGCGGTGGGCCGCCTCCGAGTCCGCGATCCGACTCGAGCCATTCCCGCGGATTCCAGTTCACCGGCATTGCGCCAACCCGTTCGAATTTGATGCGCGGGTCGTCCGACTGCACGAGCGTCAGCAGTCGCCGCCCCGTGAGCAGCAGCCGCCGCGACGTCGTCTCCAGCGCGTCGAGGATCGACCACGCGAGGTGCGACTCGACCTTCGCGAACCGATCGTAGCGTCGCATCTGCACCGCGACCGCGCCACCGGCCGGAATCTCCAGCTCGGCCAGCGCGTCCACGAGTGATGCGAGATTGTTCGTGTAGTGGCTCGGGAACGAGAACACGCGCTTCACATCCTCGTGAAACGCGCGGGCGTCCTTCCACCCGTGGGCGTCGAGCTCGCGCAGCTGATAGCCCTCGCGCACGAGCGCCGCCGAGTGCTCGGCCAGCACCTGCTGCTTGTGATACAGGACGACTCCGCCGTTCTGAAACAGCGCCCAGTCGAGCCGCTCGCGATCGGCCGGTCGATCGCCGAACGCCGCTGGCGTGGCGACGTTCGCGGCCGCGCCGCCGGCGGTGGATTTCTTGAACGCTCGGAGAATCATCGCTCGCGCAACTCCATCAGGCGGTCCTCTACCAGGGCGACGAGCTCGCCCATCGTCTTCTCGTCGAACACGAGGCGAGCGCCCGCCGCACGATAGATGTCCGGCAGTCCCTTCGTGCCGCCTAACGATAGCGCCTCCCGGTACTGGCGCACCGCCTTCGCCTGATCGGTCAGGCTGTGGCGCCACACCTGCAGCGCGCCCATCTGCGCGATGCCGTACTCGATGTAGTAGAACGGGTACTCGAAGATGTGCAGCTGGCGATACCACCGGGCAGTACGCTCTCGATCGAGCCCGCTCCAGTCGATCCCCTGCTCGAACCGCGAACGAATCTCCAGCCACGCGCGGTCGCGGGCCGCCGCGTCATGCCCCTCACCGCTCGTGTAGATCCAGCTCTGGAACGCATCCACGCTGGCGATGTGCGGGAGGCTAAACAGGATGTCCTCGAGGTGCTCGATGCGCGCCGACCGTGCCTCGTCGGGCGAGTAGTAGCCGTCGGGCTTCGTGAGGTACGGGGACGCGAGGAGCTCCATGCTCATCGACGCGAGCTCCGCCGCCTCGTGCCCCGGCGATCGCTGCCAGATGAGCGGCTGCTTGTGCGCGGCGAAATCGTGGAACGAATGTCCCGCTTCGTGCACGAGCGTGTTCACGTCGTCGGCAACGCCCACCGCGTTCATGAAGATGAACGGCTTGCCGCGATAGCTCAGCTTCGTGCAGTACCCGCCTGGCGCCTTGCCCTGCCGGCTCTCGAGGTCCAGCAGTCCCTCGGCGGCCATCAGGTCGAACTCGTCGCCGAGTTTCGGGTCGACGCGCCGGAAGATGGCCTTCGCCCGATCGACGAACGTCGTGACGTCCTCGAACGGCTTGAGCGACTCCACGCGCTCGAGCTCCACTCCGAGGTCCCACGGCCTAACGCGGTCGAGCCCGAGCCGCTCGCGGCGATACTCGAGCTGGCGCGCGACCGCGGGAACGACGGTCGCTTCCACGGCGTCATGGAACCGCGCGCAATCATCGGGCGTGTAGTCGAAGCGATGCTTCGACTTGAACGCGTAGTCCTGATAGTTCGGGAATCCCGCGTTGCCCGCGACCTTGGTGCGCGCGACGAACATCTTGTCGAACAGCGCAGCGAGCTCATCGCGGTGCGCGAGATACCCCTCGTTGCCAAGACGCCAGGCGCGCTCGCGCACCTGCCGGTCGCGTTCCTTGAGGTACGGCTGCAGTTGCGGGATGGTCTTGGTCTCGCCCTCCCACTGCACCGTGAGACCACCCACGATCTTCTGATACTGCGCGCTCAACTCCTCGAGCTCCGAGAACAGCGGCACGTTCTCCTCGCGGAAGATCTCGGCGTCGGTGCGGAACCGCTCGACCGTGGTCTCGAGACCAGGCCGCGTGTAGCCAAGGTCGATGAGCCGTTTCGAGAGGCGCACACCCTGCTCGTGCGCCTGCGGGAAGATCTCCATGGAGAACCGCAGATGCGCCTTTTCCTTCTCGGCGTTCGCGGTGTCGCCCGTGTAGTCGATCATGGCCAGCGTGCCGGCCTCGTCGATGATCTCCTCGAGCTGCGACCAGCTCTTGAGCCACTCCTCGACGTTCTCGCGTGAGAGCGGCGCGGTCGCGAGCTCCTCATAGTACGGAGAGATATCAGTCCAGCCGGCACCGGCGAGTGCTGCGGGGGACGCGGGAAGCGAGAAAGTCTGCACGACGGATTGAGCTCCAGCTTCGAGGAAGAGTCAGAAAGGTGGTAGGGGAAACGCATCCAGACTAGGGAGTGCAACGGCGCTGGTGGCTGGGTGGTCGTGCTGGGTGCTAGCTGGTTGCTGTTGCACCCAGCGTCACCCAGCTACCAGCACGACCACCCAGCCACCAGCGCCCTTAGTCCCCAGTCCCCAGTCCCCAGTCCCCAGTCCCCGGCTGAATCAGTCCTTGTACGGATCGAACTCGTTCTCGCCCGCCATGACCACGATCAGTGGCCTGAGCGTATGCAGGACCTCGACCGTCCCCTCCTGTGCCGCCAGGACTTCCGGCAGACGGCGGTAGGCGTGCGGGCTCTCGTCGAGCCCACCTCCGCGGAGGATGACGCCCTTCCGCTGTACCCATTCCGTCATCATTTCCGGCGACACGAGGCCCGGCTTGATGACCTCGCCGGTCTTCCGGTTCCGCTTGCCGGCCGCTTGTGTGCGGGACATCACACGACCCGCGCCGTGCACCGTGGAGTACAGCGCGGCCCGCTGCGACTCGGCCACGCGCTCCGACGCCACGTTAGGCGGAACGCCCCGCACGATCACCGCGTCATCACCCATCGACCCGCCAATGAAGCCGCGCTGGTCGGGGAACGCGGGTGTCGCGCCCTTCCGCACGACGATCACATCCTGCCCGTCGTGCGTCTCGCGCCAGGCGAAGTTGTGGTGATTGTGCACGAGATCCACCTCGTTGGCGCCGAGGATCTCGACGACCTTGCGCGCGACCCACTCGCGACCGGCGTACGCGTACCGGCCGGCGAGGTTCATGAGATGCCAGTAGTCGTGGCCCACCGGCGCCGCGAGGTCGAGGAGCACCTCGCGCTCGGGCGCGCGCTCGCCCCATGCCTTCCCCTGCCCGATGGCGATGAAGTTCGACGCGACCGTGTGCCCGAACCCGCGACTGCCGAAGTGCACGCCGACCCAGATGACGCCGGTCTCGTCGGCGAACACATCGACGTAGTGATTGCCGCTGCCGACGGTGCCGAGCTGTCCGCGTGCCTTGTCGCGGAGCGCACCACGATGCTTGGCCGGCACCGCGTCCCATGCCGCGTCGTGGAAGAGCGCATGATCCGTCGGCGCGTCATCGGCGCGGTTCTTCCGTCCGATGCCGAAGCTCACGCTGCCCGCGATCTCGTCGGCGAGCCCTCGGAGCGTGCGCTGCATCTCGAAGTGATCGTCGCCGAGTTGCGCGAGGGTGAGGTCGGTGCGGATCGCCGCATTTCCGCAGGCGATATCGAACCCGACGCCCACGACCGACACCTGCTCACGATAGGCGGCGACGCCGCCGATGGGCATGACATATCCGACATGCCCGTCAGCCATCAGGGCCGCCGCGGCAGCGCGCGACGCGACGTCCTCGAGCTGTGCGATGGTCGCGGGATCGTGAGACCCGAAGATTTTCATACGGAAAGCGTAGGTGGTATTGGGAACAGGGAACAAGAGGCGGGAGCACCAGGGGATCCGCAAACGAAGAAGGCCCCGGCAGCTCTCGCGTCGAGAGTCATGCCGAGGCCTTCTTCGTTCCCTGTTTCCCCTTCCCTGTTCCCATGCGAAGGACAGGCTACCGAGGACCGGCGGGACTTCGCTCACCGCGCCTCACGCGTTCACCGCTACGCAGTCGGCACGATTCGTCACCCGCATCTCACCGCCGGCCCCCCGCGTTCATCGGCCCTCGTCGGGCAAAGGAATCCTGCGGCGTCGGCGCGTTCTCGTTGAACTACGGTCCCCAGACGACGTGCGGCAAAAGCCCATACACGTCGGATCCTGCCCATCACGCGTCGTCGCGCCCGCGTGACCCCCACCGTCCAGCTCACTTCCGAATTAAGCGATAACCGTGCCGCCAGTGTTCGACCTGCTGGAGTACCGGCTACGGCCTCGACTCCTCTCTCTCGAACTCGAGCGCCGCTCCTAACGAGCAGGGGCACCCCGAGCGTTGCCCTCGAGCAATATCACTGTTGCGTCCTGCAACGCCGTTGCGCGAATCGCCTGACCACGATGTTTGCGTCGATCGATTTCGCACAGGTCGTTGTCCAGCAAGACCCGCGAATACACCGCGGAGTCACATGTGCTCGCGACTCAATGCTCCGAGCCGTTCTCGCGCTGCAGCGCCCTGGCGGCGCACGCTTCCGCATCGATCAGCAGCTGATCGACCACGCGAATCGCCTCCGCTACACGACCCTCACGCTCACCGAGAAAACGGCGCTGAATCGCCCCCTCGACTTCCGCGCGCAACAACGCGTGCTCGTGGCGCAACGCATCCACCGACCACCCGAGACGCGCACGCTGCACTCCGTGACGCTCCGCAATCATCCGACGAATCACCGTGCCATCCGCAATGATCGATGATGGCTCGCCACGCGACTCTTCGATCACCACCAGGGTCTCCGCGATGTCGGCGATCAGACTCGGCATGTGATCGGCGATCTGCGAGAAGCGCAGTGTCTCCGCGCCCGGCCCCATCGACTCCTTCCGCATCCGCGCGACGAAGTTGTCGAGCACGGGTTCCACGTCGCGCATCAACGCCTCGCCAATGTCCGCGAGCCCCTGCACCGCCGGCTCGTTGCCGCGCAGCGGATGGTCGACTTCCTCCGAGCGCGGCGCATCCTCCTTGGCCTCGGGGAGCCAGAGCGTGAACACCGCGCCGTCACCGAGCACACTGTGCACGGTCACATCACCGCTCATGAGCCGCGCCAGACGACGACTGATCGTGAGGCCCAGGCCCGTTCCATCCTTCCGGCGCGTGTGACCGGACTGCCCCTGCACGAATGGCGCGAAGATCTGCTCGTGCTGCTCCGGGGCGATACCCGGGCCGGTGTCGCTCACGCGGATGTAGACCCACGGACCATCGCCACGCACACGCGCGCCCGGTTCCGCCGCGTCCGCCACGCCGATGTCCACGGTGACGGTGCCGGCGACCGGCGTGAACTTCACCGCGTTGCCGAGCAGGTTCACCAGGATCTGACGCACGCGATCCGGATCGCCGAGACACACGGGCGATGAAACGGTTTCCGTGCGAGACAGCGACAGCCCACGCGCTTCCGCTTGCGGTTGGATCATCACGAGGGCCGCGTCCGCGACCTCGCTCGTGCGAATTGGCCGACGCTCGACATTGAGCCGCCCCGATTCGATCCGCGCGAGATCGAGCACTTCGTTCACGAGCGAGAGCAGATGGCGCCCACTTGCCGAGATGCGACGCAGCTGCTGCCGCTGCTCATCGCTCAGCGAACCCGCGACGCCGAGCTGCAGCAGATCAGTGTAACCGAGAACGGCATTGAGCGGTGTCCGCAGCTCGTGCGACATGATCGCGAGAAACTCGGACTTCGCCTGACTGGCCGCCTCTGCCTCGGCGCGCGCAGCCTGCTCCTGCTGCAGCTGACGCGACTGCTCTTCGGCGCGCTTCCGATCCGTGACATCGCGGAGCGAGATCAGGAATGACGACTCGCCCTCCCACTCGATGTCCGCCACGCGAAGTTCCGCGTGCACGACGCCGTCGCCGGGCCGCACGACCTCGATGGCACTCGTGTCCTCGCGGACGATGGGGAATCCGAACTGCTCGCCCACCAGATCGTCCGCCGGCCTGCCGAACAGGTGCTCGGCTGCGGGGTTCGCGAATCGGATTGCGCCCTGTCGGTCGGCGATGATGATGCCATCCGCCATCCGCTCCACGATCACGCGCAAATGACGCTGCTCTGAACGCGGCTCCAGGGAAGATTCGCCCGCGCCGTGGTCTGTCATACGCACGTTAGGCCTGTCCCGCCCGCGAAGACGCCGACTCGCGCGCGCCGTCCTCCACGCCATCGGCAAACGTGTGCACGCCGGACAGAATCCCGCTCACGCGGCGGAACGGCTCACCAATGTGCATGCCCGTTCCATCGATGGTGAATTCGCGGAGCCGCTTGTCGTGCTCCGATCCGCGCATCTTGAGCACCGTGATACTGCGCCGCATCTCGCCGAACACCTCCACGTAGCGGAGGAGGACGATGGAATCCGTGAGCGTCGAGATGTGCTTCTCCGTCACCGACCCGCCGCCCAGCAGGGATGGCGTCGTCGACGTGAACAGACCAGCCGTACCGCGCCGCTTGAGATTCGATGTGAAGCTGATCACGAATTCGCGATACGCCCGCAGCGTGAACACGCGCTCGAGCGCCGAGAGGCCGTCCACGGCTACCCGCTGGGGCTGGAACTCCTCGACGAGGTCACCCATGTGGAGCAGATGATCCTCCATCGGCATCGCGTGTGGATACTGATTGACGATGCGCAGCAGGCCGTCGCGCTCCATCTGCGAGAAGTCCACGCCCCATGCGAGCGCGTTGCGGATGAGCTGATCCCGACTCTCCTCGAACGCGAACAGCAGGCACCGTTCATTCGACCGGAAGCCCCCATCAATGAAGTGCGTGACGAGAAGCGTCTTCCCCGTTCCCGTCGCGCCACTCACGAGCACGATCGAGTCGCGGAAGTATCCGCCGTTGCACATGCGATCCAGCTCGGGGACGCCGGATGGAATGCGAACGGTCGATGACCGCTGCGTCAGCTCCTGCGCCGTGAGCGGAAGAATGACGACGCCCTGCTGCGTGATCGTGAACGGCACTTCCCCACGCTGATGCGGCGCGCCGCGGAATTTGAGGATCTCGATCGTGCGTCGCCGCTTCTCCTCCACCAGGATGTTCCGCAGCAGCAGCACGTTGTCGGCGACGAACTCCTCGATCCCCCACCGCGTAATGTCGCCGTAATCAGCAATGCGCTCGCTCGTGAAGAGGAGGGTCATCCCGTCACGCTTGAGCGTCTGCGCGATGCGATAGAGCTCGGTGCGCAGCAGCGCTCGATCGTCGATCGTCATGAACAGCGCACTCATGGAATCGAGCACGATGCGCTTGGCATTCACGCGCCTGGCGGCGTGCTGGATTCGGGCGAGCAGGGCGCCCAGGTCGAACTGGCCGACGACGGGTGGCGGCTCGTCCTGGTCCGGCGACACATCGACGAACGCCCACTTCGCTTCTCGCTCCCACCGCGGCACGTCCCAGCCGAACACCCGCGTGTTGCGGCGAATGTCGTCGGGGTTCTCCTCGAACGTGACGAAAACCCCGCCCTCGTCGAACATGGTGATGCCGGCGGCCAGAAAGTGCCCTGAGAAAATGGTCTTCGCACTACCGGCCGTGCCCGCAACGAGGGTCGCCCGCCCGCGCGGCAGGCCGCCGTCGGCGATGATGTCGAACCCGGGAATGCCGGTGGCGATCTTGTCCACGCCGCTGCCGCTGTCGAGGGTATCGGTCATCAAATTTCGAAGTTGAGATCGCCGTCGAGCCCGAGCGCGACGATTACCTGGCGGGCATCGGTGAGGTCACCGGTCACTCGACGCGGGGGGGCAGGCGCTTCTTTCACGAGCGTCGGCGTGGTGAGCACACGGGACGCCTCGGCACTCTCCGGGTCGGCCATGACGTCGATCACCGTGAGGTGATACCGGCCCGCCAGTCGTTCCTCACCGAGACGCCGAAGATTCGCCACGGCCTGTCGCGATCGAAGCGAATCGCCAGCAATGAACAGCCGAAAGAGGTAGTTGTTCACCGCCATCGCCGGATCAGTGCTCTCATGCGTGCGTCGAATCTCCCCCTGAATTGGTCCTCGCCGAACGTCGATGCTGTTTTGCAGAAACCGGACCGGAGAAACGGCGGTCAAACACACGCGCAAGTCCGAGCCCCTTCAGGCCGATACTTGAAGGTGGAGTTCCGGTGGGCCAGGACAGGCCGCCGGGGCGTTGTGTTCCAGCTCACACCCAGGCGCCATGTCCGACATCCTGATCGTCCGCCAACCGGTCTTCGACCGCTCCGACTCGGCCGTCGGCTACGAGCTGCGTTTCCGGCCGGTCGATGACGAAGGCGACCCGTTCGCGCGCAGCTACCTGAGCGGAAGCTTCGACGTGCTGCGATCCGGACTGCCGGCCTACGTGCGCTGCACCCGTCGCCAGCTGCTCGATCACATCTTCGACGCAGCCGACACATCGTCGGTGGTATTGCTGGTTCCGCCCGACGTCGGGGCGGACGCGGAAATCGTTGCCGCGGTGCAGGCGCTCGCGAAGGCCGGCGTCATCACCGGCCTGGACGAGTTCGACGGTGGACCCGAGGCGGCAACGGCACAGGAAGGGTTGTTGGCCGTCGTCTCACACGTGCGCGTGGATCTGCGGTGCTATTCGGCGGAAAGCCTTCGTGCGGTCGCGACCGCGCTTCGCGCCCAGAAGAAGAAGCTCATCGCCGATCACGTCGAGGACTCGACCATGCGGAAGCTCTGCGTCGAGCTCGGATTCGAGCGGCTGCAGGGGCCGCACTTCAGCCGCCCTGAGCCCTTGCCGGCGGCAGAGCTCCCGGCCTCCACCGCGACCGCGCTTCGTCTGCTGGGGTTGGCGCGCGATCCCCAGACGTCGGACCGGGATCTCGAGAGCGCGGTGAGCTCGGACCCGTCGTTGACGTTCCAGCTGCTCCGCATCGTGAACTCCGCGTCGTCCGGCGGGCGCGGCATCCAGTCCATCGGACACGCGATCCGGCTCGTCGGCCGAACGGCGTTCGTCAAGTGGCTCGCGCTGGCGTTTGCCGCATCGCGTGCGGGCGCGTCAGGCGTGGACAACGAGATCGCACGTCAGGCGGTGCAGCGCGCGCGCATGTGCGAGGCGATCGGTGGACGCGACGCCGGCATGTTGTTCCTCATCGGCCTGTTCTCCCTGCTCGACGCGATGTTCCGCATGCCCCTCCCGGACATTCTGGAGCGGATCAACCTCGCGCCCGAAGCGCGGGAGGCGCTGCTCGATCGCACGGGCCCGTTCGGCGACGCGCTCAACTTCGTGGAAGCGTACGAGCTTGGCCTGTGGGAACAGGCGGCGGAGCTCGGGAAGCAGCTGGGAGTTCCAGCAGAGCAGATCCCCACGATCTACACCGACGCCGTTCGCTGGGCCTCGGAGCAGCTGGCGCCTAACGCGTTGAAGGCGGCGTAGGCGGCGTCGAGAGCCCCTTCATCGCGGCGTCGAGGAACACGCGCGTCCACTCGCTGAGATCGGCAACGTCGACCCCCGCCGATGCCGCCACGGTCTCCGCCGCTTCGCCGCGAAGTACCCGCAGTACGAGCGCCGCCTGATCGGCCGCCGTAGGTGCCGGCGGCGGCTCCGGGGCCGCGGCCTTCTGGCCTGAACGCCGGGACTCGATTGCCCGCGACGCGAGCGCGGCGACCGTGTCGAGGAACGGGCCTGCCGCCTCCACCGTGGCGCACACGTTCGTACAGTCGGCGTAGAGGCACCCCACCAACTTCCCGTCGATCGTGAGTGGGACGACACCGAACGCCGTCGCGCCAACGGTCCTGCACCAACGCGTCTCATCGCTCGTGAGCGCGCGATTCACGGTTCGAATCGCAGCCCGGCGCCAGTCCAGCGCGAGCGAGACGGGCGCAGACTGCGTGGAAACGCGCAATCGCGGAATCAGCGCATCTGCCTCGGCGCCGAGGCCGATGCGGCCCTCGATCATTGTGCGTTCGGCATTCGCAATCGCGAACACCGCGCGGTCGAACGGCCCGCCGCGCAGCAGCGCTTCCAGCAGCAACAGCACGACGGCCTCGAGCCCGAACTCGCGGTTGGCGTCGAGCGCGGCGCGCGCCTCCTGGACCAGTCGGCTTCGAAGCTCGTCGATCGATTCTCGAGACGCGGTGGTCGATACGGGGTCCGAGCCGTCCTCTCCGGCCGTGGCTCCGAGCACGCGAAGCGCGTCCGCGATCTGCTTGCGAAGCCGGAGGTCGTCCAGCGCGACACGGGCGGTCGAGAACACGTCCTTCGTCTCGCTCAACGCACGCTCGAGAATCTCACCGATCACTTCCTGATTGACGCCGAGCACTGACCCGTGCTGACGGACCGCATCGGCGACACGGAGTGCGCCGCGCATGGCATCGTCACGGTAGATCGCGCTCGTGAGCTCGTGACTCAGCGTCACGACGCCGGCGAGCGATCTGCTGCTGGCCGCCCCGCTCGCACGCATCGCGATCACGACCGATTCGGGCATGCTCCAGTGGCGCGCGACCGCCGCGCCAAGGTCCTCATACGTGAATCCCAGGACACTCTGTGCGGCACGCTGCATGGACAACGGCGCCCCAGGAGCGCCAGCGTTAGGCGCGCCCCCGCCCGCCGCGCCCGACAGTCGCACCTTTTCCAGGATCTTCGCGTAGTCCTCCGGAAAGTGCGCCGCGACGAGCACCTCGCCGAGGTTGCGAAACATCCCGCAGAGATGCGCCTCCTCCGACTCCTGAAGCCCGAGACGCGCGGCCAGCTCGCGCGCATGGGTCGCCGTGAGCATGGAGAGCAGCATCAGCTCCTTGAGCCCTGGCGATTTCCGGTGGTAGTGCTCGAACAGGATCAGGCTCATCGCGAGGTCACGCACGGTCCGGACGCCGAGCAGGAGCATCGCGTGCGTGGCGCTGCGAATGGGTCTGCCGGTGCGATTGTAGTGCAGCGTGTTCGCCGTGCGGATGACCTTGACCGTCAGGCTGTAGTCGCGCAGCACGAGGTTGGCGAGTCGCTGCGACGACGTCGCGCTGTCGAGACTGATCGACATCGTTTCGACGACCATGTTCGACAGCGCCGGGAAGTCGCCCGCGCGCAGGATGAACCGCAGCCGTCGCTCGAGCGCGTCGCTCGGTTCGGTAGCGTCGCGTACTGGCGTCGTCGTCATTCGGCCGGGCGCGGCGGGGCGGGCGTCGAGCCCGCGTGACGCGACGGCGCGCCCTGAATGAGCTCGGCCGCCATCCGAACGAGCACATCGATGTCGAATGGCTTGGCCAGGAATGCGCTGCGACCGCTGTCATCCAACCGTTCGGGCGTCGCACCCTGCGCGTAGCCTGAGATGAACAGAACGGGCACGGTTGCGCCTTCGTCGCGCAGACGCCGCACCATCTCGCGGCCACCCAACTGCGGCATGACGACGTCGCTCACGATGAGCGCGATCTCGTGGCCGCGCTCGGACCACAGCGCCAATCCCTCGAGGCCGTTCTGGCCCTCGAGCACCGTGTAGCCATATCGACGCAGCACGCGCGACACGGCGCCGCGTACCTGCGGCTCATCTTCGACGAGGAGGACGATCGTTCCTGGTCGTGCATGCTTCGCTGCGCGGGCGTTACCGCGCTCCACTGGAATGGCCTGGGAGGGAGTGCCAGGAGGGACGTCGTCAGCCGACTCGGTTCTCGCAGGCGAGTACACCTCCGCTTCCAGCGCCTTCCGCTCGGTGATGTCGCGCGCGGTGGCAGGCTGGATGGGGAGGTCGCTGGGGCGGCTCATGATGTCCACGTAGCGGCCGTCGCGGTCGAGGACCACGAGCACGTCCGGAACCGCGCCCGCGAGCGCGTGCAGAATGGCACCCGACTCCACGGGCGATGCAGGGCTGGACATACATCTGTTTGACTGCCGGTGTAAGCGCATCGCAACCGGAAGGCAGCGCCATCGCTCACGCCCCGCCGACCATCCTCGTCACTCGGAAGCCACCGACCGCATGCGCCATCGTGCGCCAGGTCACAGGATCCGCCCTGCCTAACGTGACCGTGACGAGCGTCACGTTGCGTCGTGCCGGCGCGAGCACTCCTTGAGAAGAAGCACGTCGTCGTTCATCCGAATCGAGAGCCCACCATGCGCCGATATCGTATCGCGATCGCTGCCACCCTGCTCGCTACCGCGTTCCTCGTGTGCCCCGGACGTGCCGCGCTCGCACAGGGTAAGGGAAACGGAAAAGACCACGGCGGGCACGTGCCGCCAGGCCAGGCGAAGAAGCGCGTCGTCACGGCCGACCAGGCCATCATCGTCACGCGCGACGTCCTCGTCTCCCACGGCTATGAGGTCGTCCGCGTAGACGTCGTGCAGGGGACGCGTGTCGTGTACTACCGTCGCGGCAACATGGGCCGCGGGAAAGGCAAAGGCCCGATCGAGCGGATCGTCATCCGGCCGGAGCCGGATCGCGTCGTATTCGTCTCGCAGCCGCCACGCGGGCTCATGATCGACATCAACGTACGGCTCGGAATGTAGGCCCCGCGTCATCACGCCTGCGGCGCACGACAGTCGCTACTGACTCGCCGCCGCAGGCAAACGCGGTCGATCCACCGGCCGTGGGATGCTCGGCGGCCGCGCCGCCGCGAACTCCGCCTCCAGCTGCGTCAGGAAGCTTCTGCTGGCCCGCGTCACCGCCCCGGCCACGGCGCCGAGCACGCCGCTGAGCGTGTAGACCCACTCGTTAGGATCGCGCGCCGGCTGATCCCCGAGCGATGCCAGAATGCGCCGCCGGAGACGCAGCGCGATCGGCGCCGCAAACACGATCGGGCTGAAGCGCGGATCGTAGTGCACGCCCAACCCCTCGATCAACGCCGCCGCGCGCGCGAAGTAGACCATCTCGCGCGGCAGCGTCACCGGCCAGTCATACAACGCGCCCATCACCTCGTCGGCGAGCAGCATGTCGATCCGCTCGGGCACCGTCGTGTGCGAGTGCGCGAGCTCCAGCAGCGACCGCGCGAGATCGCGCACCAGCGCGGGGTCCGCACCGGGCTCGATCACTCCGAGCGCCTCGAACCCAGCAACGACGCCGTCCGCATCCTTGCGAATCGACGCGAACACGGTCTGGATGAGATGCCAGCGCGTCTCGCGCGGCACCGGCACCACCATCCCGAAGTCGAGCAGCACGACGCGACCGTCGGGCGAAACGAGCAGGTTCCCCGGGTGCGGATCGGCGTGAAAGAGCCCGTCCACGAGCATCATCTGGATGTACAGCTCCATGACCGACGCCACGATGTCCGACGACCGCGCACGCCGCCCACCCGCCCAGCGCTCGAGGTGCGACGAGTCGACGCGATCGATGCGCACCCCTTCCATATACTCCATCACCAGCACGCGCTGCCGAACGAGCTCGTGCTCGATGCGCGGAATGAGCACGTGACGATTGCCCGCGAAGTTCGCGCGGATGCGGTCGGCATTGTCTGCTTCCTTGCGGAAATCCATCTCGTCGCCGATGCGCAGCGAGAACTCCTCTACCGACACGCGCAACCCACGGACGTGCGGATTCGTTGCGAACCGGCGCTCGAGCAGCCCGAGAATGCGCTTGGCCGCCTTCACGTCGGACGCCACCAACTTCTCGATCCCCGGGCGCAGGACTTTCACCACGACGTCGCGTCCCTGATAGGTCGCGCGATGCACCTGGCCGAGCGATGCGGCCGCGATGGGCACGGGGTCGAATCGCTCGAACAGCTCGGACGAGCCCTTGCCATAGCTCTCGACGATGGTCCGCTCGACCGCCTCGAGCGGAACAGGCGGTACCTGGTCGGTGAGCGTGGACAGCGCAGCGACGTATTGCTCGGGAAACAGGTCCGCGCGTCCGGCGAACACCTGGGCGAGCTTCACGAAGGTGGGGCCGAGCGTCCCGATGGCCGCGACGAGCCCCTCGGCCCGTCGCTGATGGAACTCATCCGTGCGCACAACCGGCGCGCCCGCCACGATCCAGCGTCGGCGGTCACGAAGAAAAGAAAATACGAACGGCAGGATATGCCTGACGATGACCACGACGCGCATGCCGAAACATAGACCTCGGGTCATTCCGAGCGTAGCGAGGAATCCTCGATGTCCCGATAGAGGGGCTAGGCTGGCGGCTGGGTGGTCGTGCTGGTCGCTGGGTGACGCTTTTTGCTGCTCGCGCTGTCAGGGGTAGCTGATAGCCGATAGCTGATAGCCGATAGCTGTGTTACTACTACAACCCTATCATTGCCAACAGCTTCAACGCGTTGGCGGACGTCGCCAGCCCCGGGCGCAGGTGGTAGTCGAACGTCATCGTCATCGCGCCGTCCCGCTGTTCGAAGTGCTCCGTGAAGTGCACCCGATGCGCCGCGTCGTCGAGCGACGAATCCTCGGCCAGCGTGAGATCGTGCGTCGTGACGGCACCGATGGCCTTCGCCGCCAGGAGGTAGGTGAGCACGCGGCGCGCTGCGATGCGCCGCTCGGCCGTGTTCGTGCCGTGCAGCATCTCGTCGAGGAGGTAGAGCAGCGGCCGCGGACGCTCCGGGTCGCGCGCCGCGTCCACGATCCGCTTGAGCCGCCTGAGCTCCGCCATGAACAGCGAGACGCCGGCCTCGAGCGAATCATCGATGCGGATGCTCGTCCAGATGTCCACCGGCGTGAGGCGCATCGACGCCGCGCACACCGGACCGCCTGCCTGCGCGAGCACGACGTTCGTCCCGATCGCGCGCAACAACGTGCTCTTCCCCGACATGTTGGAGCCCGTCACGAGCATGAACGTTCCCGGGGGACCGACCGTGACGTCGTTGTTCACGCGCGCCTGCCGGCTGAGCAACGGATGACCGAGTGCCGTGGCCTCGATCCGCGCCGGCCCGTCCACGAATTCCGGCGCAACCCACTCCGGATTGTCGTACGCCATCGTCGCCAGGGCCGAGAGCGACTCGGCCTCACCTAACGCGGTGAGCCAGTCACGCGCATGCGCACCGGATGTGCGCTGCCAGCGCTCGAGCGCGGCGAGCACGTGGAAGTCCCACAGACCAAGCGCCTGCAGAATCATGTGGGCCATCGGCGAGTATCGCGTTTCCGCGAGACGCACGATGCCCCCGAGCCGCGCGAGGGCGCGCGACGCGCCTGTGAGCCGCTGCTGAAGCGCGACGAACCGCGCGGCGCTCACCGGCGCGGACTCGACGTGACCGAGCATCGCCGCGTAGGCCGTGAGTCCACTCAGATGCGCGATCGCCGACTGGATCCCATCGCTGAGCGCACGTCGGGTGAGTGCCGACAACAGAATGCCGGCCACGAGCGGCAGGGCCCACCACTGGCGCGAGACCGCGGCGAGCGAGACGAGCCACGCCGACGCGGGCACCGGTGCGGCGCCGCTCGTCCACAGCACACTCGCGACGGTCAACGCCACCATCGGCACGATGACGAACGGCAGCAACCGCGACGCCCACAGAATGACGGGGCGATCGATCAGCCACGGCGCGCGTTCCGCCCACGTGAGAAACTGGTCCACGTCGCTACGCCGCGCGACGCCCGCCGTCCACGCGTGCGCGGTGAGCGTTTCGCGCCACTCGACCGCCGGTGCGAGCGCGCGCACCGCGTCGTGTCGGGCCCGGAGCTCGGACACCGGCGGCACGCCGTCGAGCAGCCACGACATCAGGGTGCGGCGTCCCGGCCCGGCACTCGTCACGTCGAGCAGCCGGGCCAGCGACGCATGACCGGTCACATCGAGATCGGCACCGTACGGGTGATCGCCCGGCAGTGCGTCATCGAGCTGGGAGGCGAGCGCGTTCCAGTCTCGCGCCACGCGGAGCGCCCCCTGCTCGCAGACCACCCGCCTGACGCCGGCCCAGGACGCGAGCCGCCGCCGCGCCGTGTGGCGTGTCGCCGCCGCGACGTACGCGATGATCGCAACGACGAGCGTCGCCGTCAGCCAGGTGCGCGAGCCCCAGCCGCCGGCGAGCGCGATCGCGGAGCCGACCGCGATCGCGAATGCGAGGAGCCGGAGCTGCGAGACCCGCTCCGCCTCCTGCCGCCGCACACGTTCGGTGGCGGCGAACTCGGCGCCGCGGAACGCGTAGTCGGCCGCGACGTCGGCGGGCGCGGCGCCTAACGCCGACCGGTTACCGGCCACATCGCTCCATGACGGCGGTGTGCTCGCGGAGCCAGTCCGGCACGTAGCAGTGCAGGCCGCACGACACGAACCGCGCGTCTCGTATGCGCGCGCGGTACCACTCGGCCGACCGCAACCGCGTGCCGCGGGTATCGCCGAAGACGCCGCGGTCCGAACCAGTGAACAACTCCAGATACACCAGGCCGTGTGCGCGCTCGTAGAGCTGAGCGAGCCCGCTTCGCAATTGCGGCGGGTCCAGGTAGTTGAGCATCCCCACGCACAGGATCAGGTCGTAGTCCTTCCGCAGTCGCACGCGGTCGAGCGCATCGATGGTGCCGAGGCGGATGTTCCGGCGGGTACCGAAGCGCGCGACGGCGTACTCACTCGCGTCGACGCCGGTGTAGGTCACGCGTGGACGCAGGCGCCGCAGCGGAGCGAGCCAGTTCCCTTCTCCACAGCCTACGTCGAGCACGGTGCGTATGGGCCGACCGAGAACGTGCTCCGCGGCCGACACGACGAACGCCACCTGACGCGCCAGATCTCGCGACGTCTTGACGCGAAAGCGCGGGTTGCGATACCACTTGTCGAAATAGTCGCGGTCGTACTTGTCCGCCGGCTGGGTCACGGTGTCGTGGTCATCGGTGAGCGATGAAGATACCCGCTCGGCCCGAGCTCAGAGCTGGCCGGCTTTCGCATCCCATGTTTCCAGGCGACGCTGGTACACTGGGTCGGCGTACCGCGCGGGCGACAGCGCTTCCGCGTACGACGGCAGCGACCCACCGGTCATGTGAGCGGCGAGCAGCTCGCCGGCCGCATGCGACGCCATGATGCCGTACCCCGAAAGCGCGCCCGTCACGAACACACCGTCAATGGGCAGCGGCCCGACGATCGGGCGATTCTCGGGCGTCTTCGCGTAATAGCCACCATCGACCAATCCGCGCCGGCCCTGACCAACGTAGGCCGCGGCGCGAGGCGCCATGCGCGCGAAGCCGCGCAGCAGAACCTCGCCGAGATTCGGGTCGAACACCGGAGGCCACGTGTATTCGTGCGCGGCGCTCTCGAACGTCCAGATCAGCCACACGTCGCGCTCGTCTCCGACGGGCCGCACGTGCAGGCCGCCTGGAAACGGCTCGAGCAACCAGCGCGTCACGGGGTCCGCGGCAAACCGGGCGCGCTCTTCGGAACTCCAGCCGAGGTCTTCGACCGGGTCGGTCCAGATCGTGAATGGAGCAGAGCGAGGCACCACGCCGAGGTGATCCTCGAAGCGCATCTTCGCGTGCAGCTCGAGGAACACCGGCAGATCCACGTCCAGCATCCGGAGTACTGCGGGGAGCCCGGGGCCGGCGGCGATCGCGAGCCGTTCCGTCGCCACGTCGTTGCCTGACGCGAGCCGAACGCTTCGCAACCGACCGCCACTCGCGTCCACGCCAATGACCTGATCGCCCACGATGCGGGCACCGTTCCGGACGGCCTCGTCGAGCATCCAGCGGCCGAGTCGGAGCGCATCCATCCAGCCGGCGCGCCTGACGTGGCTCACGGCGATTGCGCTCTCGTTCACGAACGGGAAATGCTCACGCACCAGGGCTCGCCCGACCAGAATGTCGGCACCGTCCGGAATGCCGCGCCACTCGGTCCCGTTCGACGGCGCGTACGCCACCGGGCCTGGATGCTCGCGCATTCGACCGGCGCCGAACGATTCGAGCCGTCGCGCCTGTGCGCGCAGCCGCTCCAGCATCACGGGGTCGGCAGTGGCGAACGCGTACCCGGGTCGCGCCAGCGAGAACACGTTGCCGCTCGCGTCCGCCATTTCCTCGAGGATCCCGACGCTCCGGCCGACGAAGCGGGCCATGGTGTCATCCGGCCCATCGAACCAGTTCCGGTACCCCATGGTCCCCTTGTCGCTCGTCAGCGTCAGCGGCTCGCGGGCGTCGACGATCACCACGTTAGGCACGCGCTGCCGGACGGCGAGGTGGTATGCAGCGGCGGCGCCGGCGATGCCGGCGCCGCAGATCACGACCTCAGCGCTCGCCATCACGCCCGGGTGCGAGGTCCGGTCGACCGGCGAAGTTTCGCGTCCAGATCATGACCAGTCCGCAGTCGGAGTTGCGAGCCGCATACTCGATCGGCACCTGGCCACCGGCGTAGACCTCGATCGCCTCCACCATCTCCGGGCGCACGTCGATGTCGGCAGAGCCACTGCCGTCTATCGGCAGACCGTCTACGAGGAACCCGGCTGGACATTTCTTCATCGCCAACGGGCCGCCCACCTGGTCGGGGAGGGTCGGCGGCGGTGCGCCGCTGTCGGGGCGAGCACCGGCCTCCGGGTTGAACGTGTACTGTCGCGTTCGTCTGAGCTCTACCACCAGGGCGCCGCTCTCACTTGGTGTCACCGACACTCCCGGCATCGTCCGCAACAGGTCGGTGAGTCGCGACGCGCGCTGCTGATCGATCTGCGCGCGCGTCATGTACACGCCGTTCCCGCGGCGGCGACGCCGCTCGAATTCCCGCATCGCGCGATTCTGCGGCGCGGTCACGCGCACGGTACCGCCGCTGGCCTTCGCCGGCTCGGCCGCCGCCACGACCGTGGGCTTCCCGATCACGATGTCGAGCACGTTGATCTGATCGTCGGGAAGCACCATCTGAACCGGGGCGGAGCGGCGCTCGTCCGCCGTCACCAGGGCGGTGAGCCTAACGCCATCCGGAAGGCCGCAGAGGTCGTATCGTCCAGCGGAATCCGTCCGTGTGATGGCCCGGCGTTCGGTAACCCCGACCGGCCGGCTTCCACTCGTCTCCATCCGATTCCACGTGACGAGCACCTTGGCATCGATCGCGGGGTCGCCGCTCGACGCGTCGACGACGCGGCCGCGGATCATCGACCGCCCGGCCGCCTGCTCCTGCGCCGTGCAGTCACGCGCGACGATCGTCGCCGTCGACGGTCCGGCGAGCGATGCGACGGTCTCCTCGTCAGCGCGGAGCGTGACGCTCGTGGACGGCGATCGGAGGTGCAGCGAGTCGAATCGTGCGTGCGCCACCGACAGGCCGTAGGTGCCGGGTGGCACCTCTCCGATCACGAAGCGGCCATCGTCTCCCGAGCGTGTCGCGAATTGCGTCCCATCGAGGAAGACGCGCGCGTTGCGGAGCGGAAGCATGCGGGTACTGTCGAACACCGTTCCGCGGACGCTCGCGACAGCGCTCGTGACCGTGCGGCGGTTGCCGCGCGACACCGTCTCGACCACCTCGCCCCCCTCCTCGCGCACGCCGGCCAGCTGGACTCGCTCGATGGGCTTGGGCGCCGTTCCGGGCACGATCGCCTCTGTCCGCGTCGCGAAACGGCCCTTGTCCACGAGCACCGGCATCCGGATCACCCATCGCTCCACGATCCATGCTCCCGTGGGCATGTGCCGGAAGTCGATCCGCCCGCCGAAGTCCTCGCTCTTCACGGCCGTCGGCAGGTCCGGAAGCTGGCGATAGACGTAATCGAGGTTGCGGAGCTCCGCCGTCTTCCGGTCGACCCACAACGTGCCGGCGATGTCGGGCTTGTCTCGTCCTTTCACCGGCTCGAACGCGAGTCCGATGAGCCCACCGTTCCGTCCCTCACCATCCTTGAGCCGGAAGCAGTGGTCCCGCAGAAATTCGTCGGAGACCAGGACGGTGGCATCAGGGCCGTAGTAGACCGTCTCGGTGGAGCTCTGCCTAACGTATCCGTTGGCCGAGAGCTGGGCGGCGGCGAGGCTCACGAACGGGCTCCGCGTGACACCCGTGCTCTGTTTCGTCTGATAGCTCGTGACGCGGCCCGACTGCGCATCGAGCGTGCGCTCGAACCGCGACACACGTGCGGTGAACAGCTCCTCGCGTTGCGTGAGGTCCGTGGCGTAGAGCGCCTTCCGTGTCTCGTCCCACACCGTGGACACTTCGCGGCCGTCGGACGCACCAGTGACGCAGGGTGATTTGTCCGTCACCCGCACGGCGCCTAACACGACGGGGATGGGTCGGGTGACGAGCCTCAGTTCCACGGTCTCGCCGACCTTCAGCGCGACGGGCGTCGGCGCATCGGCCCGGTACCCGATCCGTTCAGCTCTGACCGCGAACCGCCCGGGAACCGAGGTCCGGATCGCGTATCGGCCGTCGTCCCCGGCGATCACGCCCGCCAGACGCTTCCCGGTCGAGTCGAGGAGCACGACGACGATCCCCGGGAGTCCGCGTCCCGACGCCTCGTCGACGACGACGCCGCGAACGACCTGAGCGTGGGCGGGCGCGGGCACTGCCGCGCCGGCCAGCGTGAGGCTGAGGATGCGCAGCAACACACGGCAGGAGAACCACTTGGCGATCGACATGGGCACCTCGATGCACAACGCCTGCGGTAGAATGCGGAACTGCGCGCCCGGGCGGAAGTGTGGTGCCACCCGGCTCGTGCGCTAGCTCACGGCGCCGACGAGCGGGATACTTTACATTACGAAGTACTTGCTAATGGTTACTCGTTTGCGTATGTATGTCGCAGCCGACATCCCGTCCCCAACCACGCCCACGTCCGTATGTCGTCCGCCCCGTCGTCCCCACTCCCCGAGATTCCGGGCGCGGCCTCCGCGCCGCTCGCGTTCGATGCACCCGATGAACGCCGCCAGCTCGCCACCCGCATCCTCGGCGAAGCACTCCTCCTCGGCGTCGTCGGCGACGCCGTCATGCGAGCAGCCGCACTGGGCGCGAACCTCACCGTCTGGACCATTGCCGTGCTCGTCGCGCTCGTCACGCTCGCACGGCGACGCCACGACAGCATTCCGCTGGACGCGCGCTGGCTGATCGCACCCACGGTCGCGATCGCCGCGTTGTTCACCTGGCGCGCGTCCGAGTCGCTCGCCGCGTACAACGTCCTCGCGGCCGTCGGCACCCTCGCGTTGCTCGCGTCAGCGATGCAGGTACGGCCGGGGCAGATGATCCTCGAGAGCCGGCTGCGCGATGTCGCTGAACGCGTGTTCAGCGTCGGTGTCCGAACACTGTTAGGCATGCCACGACTCGTGGTGGTCGACGTGTCGCTCCGCGAGGCAACCTCGGCGCGCGGCACTACGCGCGTCGTCGCCGGCCTGCGTGCGGCACTCATAGCGATTCCGCTCCTGCTCATCTTCGGTGGGCTGTTCGCCTCCGCGGACCCGGTGTTCGCGCGCATTCTCGGCGACATCTTCGATATCGATGGCGAGGTGGTCGCATCGCACGTGATTCTGAGCGGGTTCTTCGCGTGGATCGTCGGCGGGTTTCTCCGGACGGCGCTCCTGACGGGCGACCGCCCCCGGGCGAGCATCCCGTTTCCCGACGGCGCGCTCGGTCTCACCGAAGTCGGCGTGGCGTTAGGCTCGCTCGTGCTGCTGTTCGCGGCGTTCGTCGGCGTGCAGTTCCGCTACTTCTTCGGCGGCGATGCGCTGATCAGCCAGACGGCTGGCCTCAGCTACGCCGACTACGCGCGCAAGGGCTTCTTCGAGCTCGTCACCGTGTCGGCGCTCGTGCTCCCGGTGCTGCTGTCCGCCAATGCCCTGCTTCGCCGCGACACGGCGAACGCGGTGCGCATCTATCGCGTGCTCGCATCGACGCTGCTGGCCCTGCTCGCGGTGATCATGTACTCGGCGATCGCGCGGATGCGCCTGTACCAGGCCGCCTACGGATTGAGTACCGATCGTTTCGAAGCGACGGTGTTCATGGGCTGGCTGGCGCTCGTGCTCGGCTGGTTCGCATTCACCGTGCTGCGCGGGCGCGACAGGCGGTTCGTCGGCGGATTGCTCGTGTCGGCGTGGGGAACGCTCATCGCGCTCAACGTGGCGAATCCGGCCGCCATCGTGGCGCGTGGCAACATCGCGCGCGCCGAGCGCGGGAAAGAGCTCGACGTCTGGTACCTCCAGTCGCTCGGTGCCGACGCGGCTCCGGCGCTGGCGGACTACCTGGTTCGGCAGCCGCTCTCGCCCCCGCCGGGATGGACCGCGCCCGCGTCGAACGCCGCGTCCACGAGCGGTGGATCATCGCGCCCGGCGGTCACCACGGACTCGAGCCTAACGACGCGCAGTGACTACACGGCACGCTGTCGCGCAGCCCGGACGCTGCTCGGCAACTGGGGCCCGACCGTGACGCGCGACTGGCGGAGCTGGACCGTTGGCGCCGCTGTGGCGCGTCGTGCGGTGGCGAAAAATGCGACGGCGCTGAAAGCGCTCGCCGGAAAGGAGTTCGAGGGTACGACTCCCGTCCGCTGTGCCGAGCCGCCACCGCCGACAACGCCGGCGGGTTGACCGCTCGCTAACCTCCGCCGCGGCCTACGTTGTCTGCAACACGCGCTCGACTGCCAGCGTGAAGCGTTGCCAGCTGGCGCGCTCCTCGGCCAGCTGCTTTCGGCCGAGCGAGGTCAGGCGATAGTACTTCGCCCGCCGGTTGTTCTCCGATGTGCCCCACTCTGCTTCGATCCACGCGCGGCGCTCCAGACGGTGGAGCGCCGGGTAGAGCGAGCCCTGGTTGATCTGCAGCACGTCGCGCGAGATCTGCTGGATGCGCTGCGAGATGCCCCACCCGTGCATGGGCTCGAGGGACAGCGCCTTGAGGACCAGTAGATCGAGCGTCCCCTGCAGGACGTCGGCGTTGTTCGCGGACACGTACTCCCCTGTCGTTCGTCTACAAGAGGATGATGGCCTTCCTGTAGGGTGTCAAGAGAAGTCGTGTGTGGGAAAAGAAGATCGGGATGCTCGATTCGAGCATCCCGATAATTCAACTCTCCCTGTTACCCGGCCTCGGGAAAATCAGGACGGCTTCTTCCAGTAGTACAGGACGACCTTGCCGTCAGCGTCGACATCAGCGGCCACGACATCGGATGCCGTGAGCGGAGTCGCGTTCGCGCTGAGGACGCCGGTCAGCGCCGTGTTCGTGCCTAACGTCGTGCGGAGCGCCTTGAGATCCGTGTCGTTCTTCTTGAGTGCTGCGGTCAACACCGTGGTATCGTTCCCCTTGACCACGTCTTCGACGTTCACGAGCTGCACGTTCGCCGCGCTGACTTCCGTCATCGCCTTGATCTTGTCGTTCGTCGCGGACGCGGAGTTGATCGCCGAAATGAGCGACGCGATATTCGGCGCCATTGCCACTTCACCCTTCGACGTCGTTCGCGTGGTATCCTGTGCCTGCGAAACGGAAGGGGTCACGACCGCCGCTGCGGCCGCAGTGGCAAGCGCTGCGAGGAGAGTTCGTTTTTGCATCTTGATACTCCTGACACGGACGCGCGGCAGCACGGCCCGTCCGCTGCTAGTTCGCGCGTCGTTGAAACGACACTTGGGCCAGAACCGGGGGGCGAAGCAGGATCGGGGCCACATCGGTCATTCCGACCTCACCGCTTCGGCATTCTGCCCGAATTCGTCGCGCGTCGTGATCTACATCACCAATACAGCGTGCGACGGAGCACGTTATGGGATGACAATGAGGGCGACACGGCCACCGAGGTCATCGTCGATGACCGGCAGGTTCGCCGGCGGCACCCACCGCCCGCCATCCATCCGCACGACGACGTGGTGCGACCCCGGGGCCATCGTTAGGCGCGTCTCCCAGTAGTCGCCGCGGCGCTCGAGCACCACCGGCGTCCACGCGGTCACGTCGCTCATGAGCTCGACTCGCTGCGCGCCTGGTGCGTGTACCCGCACCACGCTGGAACCGCCGCCTCCGGGAATGGCAAGGAACGACGCCTCGCCAACCGGCACCGCCGGCAGTGCGCGCACCGCCCGGGCCGGCCCATGACGCTCGGCGGAGAACCGCAGCGCGATGGTTGCATAACGAGTACGCGCCGTGCCGCGCAGCGGGTCCGCGAGTTGGCGACCGAGCGCGCCGGCGACGGCCATGTACGGCGTCGCCCACCACGCCATACCGACGGCGGCTGTTGGCGCGGACGCCAGCTCGCCCTTCCACGCGTGTCGCGAGATCGCCAGCGCGTCGAGCTCGAGTCGCCCCCACGCGCCGTGTCCTCCGAGCGCGACATCAGCGTAGCGAACCGGTTGCTGGATGCGGAGGACCGTCTCGTCGCTGAAGATCACCGTCGACACGAGCGATGTACGCACGGTCGTCGCGCTCAGCGTTAGGCGCTGATCACCGCGCCGCAGCCAGGCGCCGAGCTCCCCCGTTCCGGCACCGAACGTCGTCTCGTCGACGCGCACCTTGCCGCCGCCGGCCCCGAGCCACGTTCCCCAGGCCCGCCCGAGCCAGTGCGCGCGCCCGACGCCTAACAAACTCGAGGCAGGGGCTTGATTGCTCGTGCCGAGGATGGTGGCCGTCCCACCCGTCTCGATGCGCGCCCGCCGGATCGGCACACTGTACGACGCCGAGCCGAGGACCACCCCTGTGGAGCGCCCATCGGCGATGTGCGTCGCGGCACCGCTCCCAGTCAGGGAGATGCGATCGTTCCAACGACTCCACAGTGCGGCTGCCGCGATGCCGCCGGTATCTGCGAAGTCATCCCTCGTCAGGCGGATGCCGCCGACGTCAAAGGTCGTCTGCCGGGCCCACTGCGCGTTCGCCGTCCCCGCGCCAGCGACACAGGCGGAGACGGCGAACGACACGACGAAGCTTAGCGATGCACGTGAATACTGCAGCGGTCGGGTTGGCGGTCAGCGCGGGCGCTTGGGCGTCGTGGACTGGAGCCCAGCATCCGTCGCGGTTGCGGATTGAGGAAGATTGGGGGTGATCCCCTTCAATCGCAAATCCAATGACTCGTCCGGACGCCTGCCCGCCGCGACGTCCTGTCGCACACTCTCGTTGAGGGCAATGAAGTTCTTCGGACCGGCCCCTCGCTGCAGCAGATCCACGATGCGCATTGACGCCTTCTCCACCGGAACGCCGCTCACCACGAGCTGCGTCAGCACACCGAGCGGAACCGCGAGCGATTCGTCCCTCGCGGCCTTCCGCATGGCCCGCAGCGACTCGCTCGGCACGCCCGCCTTGATGGCATCCACGGCTGCACGCAGCTCCTGATCGCTCGGATTCGGCGCCAACGCATCGTGGGCCATGTGGAGTCGGTCCGCCAGCGCGCGCACGGCGGCGGTGACGGCAGTGAGCGGCGCGCGCATTACCTGCCCTTCACGCGCTTTGACGTACAGCAGGTCGACCGGCAATTGATTCGCTCGCGCCTCTGCGACGATCGGCGCGATCGCAGCCATGGTGGCCGAGTCGAGCGCGCCTGGCGCGCCCTGCGCACCGGCGAGCGCCGGACGGGCGAATGCGACGACCGCGAGCAACCGCACTGCATAACGAGACGCTCTCACCGCGCCGCGCATCACGGGAGCCCCACGATCATGACCGACTGCTCGGTGCCGTAGTCGGAGTCCCTGGTGCGCGGAGCGCGAGGATCCAGCGTCCACTTGGCACCATCGACGACGAACGCGTACACGTGGCGGCCGGGAGTGACGTCGACGACGGCACTCCACACGCCACTGGCCGAGTCCCGAGAGAGCGGCGCCGCGCTGCCATCCCAGGCGTTGAAGTCGCCGACGACCGACACGCTCGTGGCGGCGCGCGCATCGAGGACGAACTGCACCTTGACCGGCGCTTCCTGGAGGGCACGCCGCGAGGCGGCAACCTGCCTCAGGGGAATCACGACGCCTGCCGTCTCTCCAGTGCCCGTCGTGGCAGCCATGGCCGTATCGTCCGCCTTACGCGGCAAGGCCCCGCGGATCAGAAAACCCGCCAGCGTCGCGGCCAGCGCGTAACCGATGGCCGCTGGTAGCGACACGACGAACCGGCGGCGCAGTGTGCCATCGACACGCAAGCCACCCGCCGACGCAACGGCCGGAGCCTGGCCCGGCACCAGCTGCACGGCGCGCATCTCTTCCGTGCTCGCGGGGAAAAAAATCACGTCGTCATCGTCGTCGGTTGCCGACACGCTCGGTCCGTGGCCGCGGCGCGCCGCGTCCACGCGTGCAAGCACGCGGGCCGTCGCGTCCGCCGGCACAGCCGGCAGCGTCTTCAACTCGTTCACGATGCGATCGAGCATCTCGTCTCGTTCGTCATGCACGTTCCACCTCCGCGAGACGCATCCGCAGAAACTCACAGGCGCGTTTGACTCGCATCTTCAGCGCCGAAACTCCGGCCCCAGTGATCCGTCCCATTTCCTCGTACTCGAGTCCCTCGATGTGGCGCAGCAGGAACGCTTCGCGCTGCGCCGCTGGTAGCGTGCTCAATGCCGTCTGGATCTCTTCGCGCCACACCATCGCGTCCACATCGGGGGCGGTTCCACGGTCGTGCGGCAAGTCACCGTAGACGAGCACGCGCGAGCGGCGTGCCTCACGCCCCATCATCGTTCGACAGCGGTTCGCGAGGATGCGGAACAGCCATGACTCGAACCGGTCGAACTCATCGTAGCGGTTCAGTGCCCCGTGCACGCGCACGAAGGTGTCCTGCACCGCCTCCTCGGCATCCTGCGAATTGCCGAGCATGTGGACGGCGAAGCGTAGGCAGCGCGCGTAGTAGAAATCGACCAGCGTCGCGAACGCGGCACGATCGCCACGTTTCGCACGCTGAACGATCGACATGTCGATTGCGCTCATGCCGCGACCGGTTTGCCCATCAATAAGCGTGAGTGGCGCCGGGCCCGACCTCACGATCGGTGCTACCCGCGCGTCACGAGCCGTCATCATACGAGACCTGCGAGCGCCTGGCCCTGATGGGCCAAACGTCCGATTCCGAGTAAGATAGCCGACGTCGGACAAGGCACTATCACGCTTCGGCTCCAGGCAAAGGACAGGTCGATTACACGGCGCCAAACCCGACCCCGTTACGGTTCGTCACACGAACGCCCATCTTTCCCTGGCACCAACCGGAATTCCCCGTGGCCTCCACTGCACCACGCAGCTCGAGCACGTTCGCGGAGTATGATCAGTACGACGCCCTCGGGCTCGCCGAGCTGGTGCGGCGTGGCGAGGTGTCGGCGCGCGAGCTCGTCGTCACCGCCATCGAGCGGATCGACGCACTCAACCCGCGGCTCAACGCGGTCATCCATCGGTTGTCTGACGACGCCCTCGCAGCGGCCGACGCGCCGCCGAGCGACGGACCGTTCGCCGGCGTTCCGTTCCTGCTCAAGGATCTGTTGTCGTCGTACGCCGGAGCGCCGATCAGGAGCGGGAGCCGTATCCTCGATCAATTCATTGCGCCACACGACTCCGAGCTCGTGCGACGCTACCGGCGCAGCGGCGTGATCATCGTCGGCAAGACGAACACGCCGGAGTTCGGCCTGACGCCGTTCACGGAACCCGAGCTCTTCGGGCCTACCCTCAACCCGTGGGACACCACGCGAACGAGCGGTGGATCGAGCGGTGGATCGGCTGCTGCTGTTGCGTCGGGGATGGTACCGATGGCCGGTGGTGGCGACGGCGGTGGGTCGATCCGGATCCCGGCGTCGTGCTGCGGGATCTTCGGCCTCAAGCCCACGCGCGGACGGACACCCACAGGCCCGATCGAGGGCGAGCTGTGGGAGGGGGCGGTCATCGAGCATGTGCTCACGCGATCCGTGCGCGACAGTGCCGCGATGCTCGATGCCATCTCCGGGCCCGAGGCGGGCGCGCCGTACGTCACGCCGAGCCCAACGCGCCCATTCCTCGCCGAGGTGGGCGCACACCCCGGTCGTCTTCGCATCGCGTTCACCGATCGGCCATTGCTCGGCGACCGGATGGACGCCGACTGCAAGGCAGCGTTGCGTGATGCCGTGGCGCTGCTCGAATCGCTCGGCCACACCGTGGTCGAGGCATCACCGCCACTCGATCGCGATGCATTTCTGCACGCGTTCCTCCTCATGGTCTGCGCGCAGGCGGATGCGGATCTCGCCGATGCCGAAGCGGCAACGGGACGGCGAGCGTCGCCGGCGAACGTGGAGATGTCGACGTGGGCGCTGGCGCTCCTGGGTCGGTCGTACAATGCGGGCGAAATGGCGCGAGCACGCCGGCACCTCGAGCGCACGTCGCGCGCGGTAGGCCGCTGGTTCGAGGGTTATGAGTTCGACGCCTTGGTCACGCCGACACTGACAGCGCCGCCATTCATCACGGGTGCCCTGCAGCCGCCTTCGCACGAGATGGCCGCCCTCAAGCTGCTCGGCCAGTTGCGCGCGGGCGGGGTGTTGCGGCTGGGAGGTGCGCTGGAGAAGGCGGCGAAGCGTGTGTTCGATTGGATCGCGTGCCCACCGCTCTTCAACGTGACGGGACAGCCGGCCATGTCGGTTCCGCTCGCGTGGAACGCCGCGGGGCTGCCGATTGGCATCCACTTCGCGGCTCGCTGGGGTGATGAAGCGACGTTGTTCCGACTCGCCGCGCAGCTCGAGGAGGCGCGGCCGTGGTTCTCGCGCCGCCCACCAGTGAGCCTGGCGGCTGTGGGGTCAGAGTCCTGACTCGGAGTCCCGACTCGGAGTCCCGACTCGGAGTCCCGACTCTGACCCCCGACTCTGACCCCCGACTCTGACCCCAGCACGCCGGTGGGTGAACGTCGGTGTGATAGTCGCCCGCAGACGTGTGGTTGACGACGCTGAGACCGGGGACGACAATGCGGGTCCCCTAATTGTTTCGGAGAACTCCATGACTGCGGCTCACGACGGACGCGCCACACGCGCAACCCTGCTGCTTCCGACCACGTTGTTCGCGGGCACCCTGCTCCTCGCCGCATGCAATGATGCCGTTACCGAAGTTCGGAATCCGGCCGCGGTCGCGGCGGCGCAACCAATCACTGCCAGCGCGGCGAAGCAGGGTGCCATCCCGGTAGTGAAGTTCGGGTGGAACGAGCACGGTTCGCCGTTCGATCCGGCCGCGGGCCATGACCACTCCTCGCAGGCCAAGGATCTCCTCGTTCCGCGGACAGTCGTCATCGCCGCCGGCGGGCAGGTGCAGTTCGAGATCGATCCGTTCCACCGCGTGAACGTCTACCGTGCAGGAACGGCTCCGGGCGACATCGACGTCTCGAAGCTCATCAACTTCCAGTCGGGACCGGTGTTCATCCCGAACTTCGTGATCGATGATCCGACGGGCCGTATCGCGCAGAGCCCACCGTTCCAGTTCGCCATCGATCAGACGTGGACGACTCCGGCAGCAACGTTCGCTACGCCGGGCCGCTATCTCGTCATCTGCAACTTCCTCCCGCACTTCGTGAACAACGACATGTACGGGTGGGTCATCGTTCAGTAGAGATCACTGTACGCAAGACGGGAACGGGGAACCGGCGCCGGTTCCCCGTTCCCGTCTTCGTTTTTCCGCCTAACGTTTCGTGCCCGCCGCGACCTTCTCGACCTCGCGCATGACGCGGAGCAGGTTTCCGCTCCACATCTTCGCGATCTGCGGCTCGGTGTAGCCGCGACGCACGAGCTCCCGCGTCACGTTGATCGCCTCGGTCGCATCGTTGTAGCCCTCGACGCCACCGCCGCCGTCGAAGTCCGAGCTGATGCCGATGTGGTCGATGCCGATCAGCTTCACGGCGTAGTCGATGTGGTCGACGAAGTCCTTGACCGTCGCGCGCGGCGGCGGCGGGAACTGACTGTCGATGCGCGCCATGCGCTGCTGGTACTCCGTGCGCTTCTCGGGCGTGAGCGCCTGAAGCCCGCCGCGTCCGCCACCGCCACCCGCGCCAGCACCACCGGGAGCGCCTCCTCCTCCGCCACCGCCAGCAGCGGGAAGACCGAACTCGGTGCGCAGCGCCGCCAGCGCCTGCTGCCGCTCCGGCGACGGCGGCGGCGCCTGCTTCACGTAGCCCGAGAACGCGACCATCTGCACGACACCGCCATTCTTCTTGAGCGCGAGCAGCTGCTCGTCGTCGAGGTTGCGGCTCACGTTGCACATTGCCCGAACCGCGGAATGCGACGCGATGATCGGCGCCTTCGTCAGCGCCAGCGTCTGCATCATCGACTCCTTCGATGGATGCGAGATGTCGATCATGATGCCGAGGCGATTCAACTCGGCCACCGCCTGCTTGCCTAACGGCGACAGGCCGTGATAGAGCCACACGCCGTCACGCTCGCCGGTGTTCGAATCCGACATCTGGCTGTGGCCGTTGTGCGCGAGCGACATGTACCGGGCGCCCTGATCGTAGAACTTCTTGATGTTCGTCAGATCCGTGCCGATGCCGTACGCGTTCTCCACGCCCATGAGCGCGACCTTCTTTCCCTTGGCGGCGATCTTCGTCACGTCGTCCGCGCGATACGCGATCTCGATCTTGTCGGGGGCCAACTCTTCGGCCAGCCGATGGACCGCCGCAAACTTCTCCATGTCGGCGTCGTACGCGCGCTGATATCCCTCGGCCGTGAGCGGCCCCTGACCGACGTAGATGCTGAAGAAGACCGCATCCAACCCGCCCTCGATCATCTTCGGGAGGTTGACCTGCGTCGCGAGCCGGTCGGTGTAGTTGGGGTGCGCCGCCGTGAAGTTCTTCGGATCGATGTCGACGTGCGTGTCGAGCGCGATCACGCGATCATGAATGGCGCGGGCCTTGGCCTCGAGCGCCGGATCGTTCGCCTGCTGCGCGGTGGCAACGCCAGCGACGGACGCCAGCATCGCCAGGGATGCCAGCGTTCTCAGACTACCCTTCCACATGTCGGCCTCTTTGATGACGGTGATCTACTCGCTGTCCTTACGCTCAGCGTCCAGAGCACGCTGAGCAACGCCCACCAATTCGACGCCCAGCGCGGTGGCCCGCGGTCCCCACGACCGGGCAATGCGCCGCCAGATGGCGCGCATCGTGACCCAGCTCCCAGCACCGGCCCAGCCGAGCGAGACGGCGACAGCGCCGGCGATGCCGAGCGGACCAGCCGTCGCCGCGGCGGTCCCGATCGCGGTACCGACGGCGATCGCAGTACCGAGCCCCGCCAATCCGCTGGACATCACGACGACGGCCGCGGCATCCGTGCGATCGAGATGCACGGTGATCTTCGTGCGCCCGCCGCGGCGAGCGACCGACACGACCGTCGCGCCGAGATTGCCGCGCGCCCGCCATTCGACCGTGTCCAGCGCTGCGCTCACCTGCCCCTGCAATCCGACTTCGCGACGCGCCGTATCGAACATCTCCCCGATGGCTGATTCGGAGATCTCCCCGTCGACCCACCGCTCGAACCGGAACGAGGTCGACGCGCCGAGCGTGCCCGTCGCCGGTGGTAGGGTTTGCAACACCTCGGTCGCGGCGGCGGCGACGTGCGCCGGGGCAATCCCCACTTCCGAGGCGATCTGCTGAATCTCCGCCAGCGAGAACCGGCCGTCGGGTTCCGTGGTGAGCCCCTCCTGTCGCTCCGCGGCCCGCCGCAGGATCTCCACCAGCTGTTGTTCCGTGTAGCGCTCGCCCGCCCGATGCGTCACCGACTCACGGGTCGTGCTCATCGCGGACGCCTAACGCGGTTTCGCGGCGTCGACCGCGTCGGACACCGCCGAGCATCCGGGTCCGTGCTCGGCGCAGTACCAGCCGTGGCGGTCGCGGTAGACCTCATGGACCTGGCGGGCGTTCCCGTAGCGGACGCGGAAGAGCGCGGCGACGCGCGTGTCCGGTCCGATGGCGACACGAGGGTCGACTGCCTCGATGTGGCGCGGTTCCGGGAAGAACTCGAGTTGAACGAAGTGTTGGCTCAACGTGTCACCGATGCAGCGGGAGTCGCGCAACAGCGCGAGGTGGACGGAGTCGAGCGTCAAGGTAGGGGATGCGCGCCCGCCGCTCAAGCACAATGGATGCGGCTGCCGTATCATTGGGCATGATCGCGCCTGAAATCATGCCGACCTGGGACGAGGCAATGCTTCGCCTTCTCGCCGCCACCGCCATCGGCGGCGCCATCGGGCTCAATCGAGAGCTGACGAAGAAACCCGCCGGGCTCCGCACCCACGCCCTCGTGGCACTCGGCACCGCACTCGTGACCGTGACCGCGCTTCAACTCGGCGGGCCAGATGATGCGATCCACGTCGATGCCACAGCGCGCGTCATCCAGGGCCTCGTCGCGGGCATCGGCTTCATCGGCGGCGGGGTGATTCTCCACAGCGAGGGCCGTGACGTGAAGGGGCTGACGACGGCAGCCACCATCTGGGTCGCCGCAGCGCTGGGCATATCGTGCGGGATCGGCCAGTGGCACATCGCTGCAATGACGGCCGTGATCGCGCTGGTGGTCCTCGTGGCCGGACGGCACGTCGAGACGGCACTCCACCGCCATCGGCAGAACGATGCGGACCGTGATGTCACTGATCGGGAACAACGATAACTGCGGGAACTGCGGCAACAGCAGACGGGATGTGCAGGATGTGCAGGATGAGGAAGATCCTCCTCTCGGCGCACCGCCCCCTGCCCAAGTGGCCTGAAAGAAAGGGGAACAGCTCTCGCGGATGGTGGCATCCCGAGCGGCCGTGCCCCTCGGTTCGTTAGGCCGCTGGAGCGCGGAGCGGTGCCGCCGAAGCGATCATCTTCTGCATCCTGCCCATCCTGCCCATCCCGTCAAAGCAGTTCCCGCAGTCCTCGTGGAGCGGACGCTCAGGTAGGCCTCAGCGGACGGTCATCCGGGGGCGCGAAGTTGCTGAGGAACGTGCGTTCCGCTGGCGTTAGGCTGTCGACGCCCTTCGCACTGATCTTGTCGAGGATGCGGTCCACCTCGGCGCGATTGACCTCGTGGATGGAGCTCGTGTCGATCTGCTTCCAGTTGCCGATCTCGGCCTTCTTGGCCGGCTTCTCGATCTTCGCCTTCCACTGGCGCGCCGGCGAACGGCGATCGATGTAGAGCAGGTACAGCCAGGCACCGAGGTAGCCACCGAGGTGCGCGAAGTGTGCGACGCCGCCTCCGCCGCCGGTGAAGCCGCTCCATAGCGCGATCACGGTGGTGATCACCACCAGCAGCCACGCCTCGAGGGGGAGGATGCCCCAGATGTAGATACGCTCTCGCGGCCAGTACTTGGCGAACGCCAGCTGCACACCGAACACCGCGCCCGATGCGCCGATGATCGAGCCTCCCGGACTGAAGAAGATCGAGAGAATCGCGCCGACGATACCGCTGAACAGGTACAGGCGGATGAAGTGATTACTTCCCAGCCGCTCTTCCACGCGAGGCCCGAAGAAATACAGGACCAGCATGTTGAAGAGAATGTGCGTGTACTGGCCCGTGCTGTGGGCGAACATGTAGGTCACGAACGACCACGGTCGCACCAGCGCATATGCCGGGATGAACGCGAGGAACTGCGTTGCTCCCGGCACGGTGAGCTGCACGAAGAACACGGCTACGTTGGCGATCAGCAGTCGCTTGACCCAGGGCGTCATGCGCGAAAGCTAGCCCTCGGGCGCTGATCGCAAAACGGGCGTGCCGTCCCGTCGCGTCTCTCCGCGACGGGACGTGTCAGGCTCACCCGGCTATGCGTGGGCCCACGATCTGTTTCACTGCCGTTCCCGCCGGTATCGGCGCATTCGTGTTCTCGACCTGATTGACGATCGCCAACTCGGCCAATGGCACGGCGGACGGATTACGCTGCGCGAACTCGGCAAGCGTCATCGACTGCGACAGCGTCACGACGTTCACCTTGTTCGGCTGCACGTTGAGAATTTTCGGGTCGGTAACCGGAGCGAAGCTGCCCAACGCCTGGCGGAAGACCGCATCATACGCAGCGTACTTCTGCGCTGGCGAATAGCTGATCACCTGATACGTCGTGCCGTTGTACGTGAAGAACGCGGCCAGTCCCTGAATGACTCCCTGTTCGGTCTGCGCCTGGAACGTGCTCGCGACAGCCGGCACGCCGTTCACCGTCTCGCGAGACGCCTGGCCAGCCTGGATGCCTTGCTGCGACAGGAACGTCCGCGCCGCGGCGTCAGGTGAGTTCCCCTGAGCGAGCGTGAGCTGGATGATGGCGTCCTGCTGGGGACTCACGGCGACCACAGCCTGCGTCAGATTCTGGCCCTGCCAACCACTGGGCAACGTCATCTGAAAGCGCAGATCGGGGTGATAGAACGTGTTGCCCTGGAAGAAGCCGTTGCGTGGGTTCTGTCCGTACACGAGTCCATTGATGCGCTGCATGTACGCCTGCGCGTTCACCTTCGCGTTCGCGAGCTGGTTCGGCTGCAAGGCCGCGAGCTTCGCGTCGATCGATTGAATGCGCTCCGCTTCTCCCGGGTGCGTGGCGAGCCACGTTGGCAGAGGGCTCTGCTTGCTGGCCTCTCCCAGCCGCTGCAGCGAGCGGAATACGTCGTCCATGTAGCGAACGTCGTAGCCCTGGCCCAGCGCGTAGCGGAACCCGAGGTCGTCGGCCTGGCGCTCGTCATCACGACCGTATTTGAGGAACAACAGTCCCAACCCCTGCGAAGCCGCCCCGCCGAGTTGGGCTACGGTCGGAGAGAGAATGGAGCCGACGCCCAACGCGAGCTGGGCGATCTGCTGCTGGCTCATCTGCTGGACGGAGTGCCGCGCGGTAACGTGCCCGATCTCGTGGCCCACGACCGACGCCAGCTCGGCCTCGTTGTTCATGAGATCGAGGAGGCCGCGCGTTACGAAGATGAAGCCGCCCGGCAACGCGAAGGCGTTGGGGCTGGGATCATCGACGACCCGAAAGGTCCAGGGAAGGTTCGGGCGCTCGGACTTCGCCGCGATCGCCGCGCCGACTCCCTGCAGGTAATTCTGGAGCGCCTGATCATTGATGAGGCCGATTTCCTGGGCGACCTGCTGTGCCCCTTCCTGGCCCATCTGGATTTCCTGCTGCTCCGAAACGAGTGAGAGCTCCCGTTTGCCCGTCACGGGGTTGGTTGCGCACGCCGCAACGACGAGAGAAAGGGCTATCGATCTGGTCCATCGGGTGATCTTGCTGAGCGGGTGCATGTCGGACTCCAGGGTACGGTGACGACTGCCTTTACTGCTCCCTATTCAACTGTTGTGCTAGGAACACCCGGGACTGGGGATTGGGGACTAGGGACTGGGGGAACGACAAACCCTCGGGACGTCACTCTCGCGTTGAGAGGCATCCCGAGGGTTGTCCCAGTCCCAGTCCCAGGTCCCCAGTCCCCGATTTACTGATATTGTATGTAAACCGGCTTCGGGAAAAGCTTTAGGACCTGCTCCGGGGTCAGCAATGCGTTGCCCTTCTTCGTGTCGTTGTGATAGAAGAGCTTGAACCCCGTGTACTGCACCGGGTGCAGGTACACGTAGTCGTGATACGAATCGAGCTTCATCCATTGGGGGCCCCAGCCGTCCATGTTGATCACGATCTGCACGCGCGGATCGAGACGGATGTTGCTCGTATTCGTGAGCATTGGCCGAGTGAAGCGGTGAACGACGAGCACCTTCGGCGGCAGGTTCTTCGACGCCACGAGCTCCGACAGGAACTTCGTCGCGTAGTTGACGTCGGCGGCGTCGAACGTTCCGATCTTCGTGCCGGGCTTCTCGCCATGCTTCATTGAAAACTCGGGATCGATCCCGAGGTGCACATCGGGACGTTCGAGAAACTTCGCGAGACGGGGCAGTTCAGCCTGAAGCGTGCTGTGGCCCACCTGCACGTCGATGAAGAGCAGCGCGTTCTTCTTCTGCGCCCAGCCGTACACGCGCTCGATGAGCGAGTCGCTCATCCGCGCCCGCCACATGCCGTCGCGGCCCGCGCTGCCCTGCGCGACCACGCCGATGACGTGCAGCGCGGGTTGTACCGGGGTGGCCGGGTCCGCCTTTCGCCATCGCTCGACCTCGGTGTCGAGCTTCGCGAGCATCTGGTCCGGGGGAAGCTCGCCCAGGATGCCCATCTTCTTGACGAGCGGGTTGCCGTAGTACGCGACGATCCGCTTCGCGGGCACGATCGTGCCCGGTAAAGGCGCGGGTCCCTTCACCGGCCACAGGCTGGCCGCCTCGGCGCTGTCGACGACGAAGCCGTTCCGCCCGCCGGTCCACGTTTTCCGGCCGGGTTTGGTGGTCGCAGTCGCCTTGTGGGTCTTGGCGGGCTGAGCCTTACTCGCAGCAGGCTTTTTCGTGTGGGTACCTAACGAGTCCGCACGAGCGGCCTTGGTGCCGGTATTCGATGGCGGCTGGCTCTGGCCCAGAACGGGCGCGGCGATGATCGCTGACGCGAAGAGAAGAACGAACGACGACTGCACTACGGTTGGCTCGACGTAAGGGGGATGCGCGGCGATGCGCGCTGGTGCGCGACGGGTGATGTGTGCGGCGTCGCACAGCTGGACATGATAGCCGTGCGACGCCGAATGACGAATACCCCTCAACTGTCGGCACGAGCCGGATGCGGCTCGCGCGTCGTGATGGCGAACCCTTACCGCCAGAGACGGAACGTGCCGGAGATCGGCCCGCCGCAGCTGTCGCTGATGTTCAACGCTCCAGCCGCCTTGCTCCCGTCCTTCTCGATCGTGCCCTTTGCGGCGAGCGTCCCCGTGCAACCGCGACCCTTGTCCTCGTAGGTAACGTCGTAGGTGACCGAGTCACCCACCGTCCTGCCTTTCGCGTCACCGACTATCGACGATGGCGAGGTCAGTTCGAGCTTCCCGGTGAACTGGCCCTTCGCCGAGGCAACCGGCGTGGTCTTGATCGTACCAGTGTACGCGTTGCCCTCGACGACGAATTCGACGTTGTAGTCGCCTTTCAGGTCCGCGACCATGAAGGCGGCACTGCTGGCGGCGACTGCGACGGCGGCTGCGACGCGTGTGATCAGGTGAAGCGACATCGGCATGTCCTCGGTAAAGGGTCGGGAGATTCGACATCCTACGGTAGCGCTCGCGTTGCAGTGTCGCGAGCGCAGACTCGCTGAGGGCTGCCCCGTGCAGACCCGATCGCGGCTCTGGCGTGCAACTCGCCTCGTCGTGACCTTTCACAGGTCGCCCGCCCACCGTCCAACGCGTCCACGAATGCGCCTCGGCCGAGTCGCCGCTGTCACGCTCAGCATCGCCACGATTGGCGCCATCATTGGTAGTGCACTCGGAGCGGCGCTTCTGGCCGTCTGGGGGCTGCGACTCGGCGTGCGCGGAACGGATTTCCTCGCCAGCGCGGGGTTTGGCGCCTCGGTCGGGGCGGGGCTGGGTGCGGTGCTCGCACCTCTGACCGCGTTCGCGTTCCTGCGCCGCGTCCCGCTCGGCCGAGCGCTCGTGCAGACATCGCTCGGGACAACGGCCGGCGCGGCCATCGGCCTTCTCGTGGGAAGCGTGAGCGGGTCCTCGATCATGTCGCTGCCGGCCGGATTGGCCGGCGCGCTCGTCGGATTCGTCGCCGCTTCCATCCGGCTCCGATTTGCCACCCGAACCCGGCGGATCGACTCGGCAACGGAGGGATCCGGGCCTTCCGCGTCCTGACCGGTCCGAATCGTGGCGTTTTTACGTGTAATAAGGGCGAACCCGTGACGGCAGAGGTGGTTGTGGGGTTCGGAGGTCATCCTCACGCACGCCCGCCACTCTCAGCTCGGCGATTGATGCGCCTTGGTCCCCGCCCTACCTTCGAACCATGACTGGACCGCTGGGTCTACCCGCTGACGATGCGCTGCACGCAACGAAACGCCGTCTGCTCGACGTCGGACTGGCGACGCTGCTCGAGCGCGGCTACAACGCGACCGGTATTCAGGATCTGCTGGTAGCGACGAGCGTTCCGAAGGGATCGTTCTACCACCATTTCGCGAGCAAGGAGGACTTCGCGCTTCACGTGGTCGGGCGGTATCTCGCGGAAGTCCACCTGCTGCTGGACCAGACGCTGTCGGATGCGGAGCGGGCGCCGCTCGAGCGCGTCCGCCTCTTCTTCGAGCGCCTCCTCGCGATGTACGCGAGCCAGGGCTACCTCGGGTCGCTGATTGGCCTGCTCGGGCAGGAGCTGGCCGCGGTGAACACGGCGTTCCGGCGACACATCGAGGCGGCGTTCGACGGCATCGCGGCGAGGCTCGCCGAGGCACTCGATGAAGCGCGTCGACGCGGCGACTTGCCGCAGGAGGCGGACCCGCTGCAAACGGCGAACCTGATCCTGGACTGCTGGGAGGGAGCGGCGCTGCGTTCGCGTCTGCTGCGCAGCCCGGCACCGCTCGAAGCGGCGCTGGAAAACGCCTTCAAGACTGTCCTCGCCTGACGACTGAAGGCGCGAACGGCGCTGGTGGCTGGGTGGGCCGTTCAGGATGACAGCGTGCCTAACGCCTTCATGAAGTCCCGCGCGCGGGCGGGCGCGGGGCCCGGTGAGTGCGGCGCGATACCACCCACCACCGGCGCGACGTCGAGCGCCACGAAAGTCGGGCCGGTCGCATCGAGCGTGGTGCGCGCGTTCGCCGCCCAGGCGTCCGCTTGGGAGAAGCGGTGTACGGAGTCGAAGCCGCACGCCCGCGCGATTCCGGGAAAGTCCGCCGCTCGGCCACCCGCACGACTCGTCGCGGCGGCGGCTGTCGGCTGCTGGCCCGTGACCTCGTAGACGCCGTTGTCGAACACGAGGATCACGAGGTTCGGCACGTTCGCGGCGACGATCGACGCCAGCGTCCCCAGATTCATGAGCAGCGACCCGTCTCCGCTGCAGACGATGATGCGACGGTCAGGGCGCGCGAGTGCGAGACCCAATCCGATCGACGTGCCCTGCCCCATGCTCGATGGCACCAGAATGAAATCGAGCGCGTGCGGCTCGCCGAGCTTCATCCATTCTCGGGCCGAGCCCATCGTCGTGATCACGACTTCGTCGTCGCGTCGGACGGCGCGCAGCGTTTCCAGCGCCGTCACGAGCGGCATCTGCGCGTCTCCGCGCTGCGCCCCAGTGGTATCGGTCATTCGGCGATGAGCGCCGCGCCGGCGCGGCCGCCGTCGCGGCACTCGAGATAGTGAGTCCGAATCACGTCGAGCTGTGATGGCGATGTGATGAGGCGGTAGTCGATTCGCCACGCGTCGAGCACGGGTTCCGTGAAGACGAGGCAAGTGTCTCCGGGCAGCTTCGCCTGATCGAGGTAGCTCCTGTACCCGATGATCGAGAATACCGGCAGCTTCCAGTCGTGCAGCACGTTGCGCAGCGCGTCACCCGACTCGAACAGTCCTGTACACTGGATCATGACAATCGGGGTCGCGCCGCCCAGGAGCAGGCCAGCCGCGACCTGCCAGGCCTCGCCTTCGCGGCAGACGCGCACGAGCCGAACACCCGGCGACCGCTCGATGGCGTCTTCCCACCGGCCGATGGTGCTATCGGGGACGGTGATGACATGAGTAACGCCGAGCTCCGTGAGGAGGGTCGCTACCTGCTCGCCGGAGAACACTGCAGTCGACGCCCGCGTGAGAGGAGAGGCGGTAGCGTATTGGGGCCGCGGGGGAGCGTCAAGGCGCAGCTGGCGGGGCGGACCGAAGGTGTCATCCGATATGGCTTGCCAGCTGGACGACCGAGCCGCAGCGTTACTGCATCCCAACTGATCTCCGAACCTAACGACCCGTGTCGAATCCATGGTGAGCTCGCTTCGTTCCACGGCCGCGTTCGTGCTCCTGGTCGCCGTCACCGGCGCCAGTCGCCCACAACCGGCGCCGACGTACGAGGTCTACGCGATTCGCTACGGGACCATCGCCGGATTTCCGGTACGCGGTCTGATCGCCGGCGCGGACACCAGCCGTCGGATGGACATCGCCATGACCGTGTGGCTGCTGCGCGGGAACGGGCGCACCGTGCTCGTCGATGCCGGGTTCTATCGCGACAAGTTCGTGCAACGCTGGAAGCCAGTCGACTTCGTGAAGCCGTCCGACGCCGTCGCCCGCGCAGGCGTGAAGCCGGAAGACGTCACCGACATCATCGTCTCGCACATCCACTGGGACCACGCCGACGGTCTCGATCTGTTTCCTCGCGCGCGCATCTGGATCCAGAAGGAGGAGTACCAGCATCACGTGGGCGCCACGGGCGGACCGCTCGACCGCGCGATCGACCCGGACGACGCGAAGATGCTCGCGACGATCGCCGGCCAGGGCCGCGTCCAGCAAGTCGACCGCGACTCCGTGCAGATCATTCCCGGCATCACCGTGTTCACCGGCGGCAAGCATACGTTCGCGTCGCAGTACGCCACGGTGAACACGAAGAGCGGCACGGCGGTGATCGCGTCGGACAACGTGTACCTCTACGAGAACCTGGACACGCACCGGCCGATAGCGCAGACGCTCGATTCACTCTCGAACATGGCGGCGCAGGAACGGATGATGCGCCTCGCCTCCGTCCCGCGCCTCATCGTGCCGGGGCACGATCCTGCCGTCTTCGTTCGATTTGCCAGGCCGGGCAACGGCGTGGCGCACATCGAGTAGCCGCTCGCGCCTGAGGATGACATGAAGCGATTCTCGTTCGCCACGGCGTGGTTGCTGGCGGCCTGCTCGGGCGGCTCAGCGCCGGTCATCGCCCCAACGCTGGCGCCCGACATCGGCCGGCGCCTGGTCGCCGAGCATGGGGTGGTAACGTCGGCGCATCCGCTGGCCTCCGAAGCGGGCACCGAGATGCTGCGACGCGGCGGGAACGCCGTGGACGCGGCGGTCGCAACCGCGTTCGCCGTTGGGGTCGCAGAACCGGAGATGTCCGGTGTTGGCGGAGGCGGCGCAATGCTGATCTGGCTGCAGGCCGAGCGTCGCACCGAGTTTCTCGATTTCTATCCGGCGCAACCGGTCGCCGCGTTCCGTCGCGTGCGCGCAACGCGCCCCGACTCGGCGTCGCCGCTCCGCGCGGTTGCCATCCCCGGGAACGTGGCCGGGCTGCTCGAAGCCCATCAGAAATACGGGCGACTCTCTCGCGAGGTCGTGATGGCACCGGCGATCCGGATCGCCGAGGAGGGGTATCCGGTCTATCAGGTGCTCGCGGAGATGGTGCACCGCGATTCCGCACGCCTAACGCGCGACCCCATCGCGCGCGGCATCTACTGGCCGGGCGGCAATGCGCTCGGCGTCGGCGACCGGGTGCGGAATCCCGAGTTGGCGGCGACGCTGCGCCGCATTTCGGCGGAAGGCCGCAAGGGCTTCTATGAAGGAGAGACTGCGCGGCGGCTCGTGGCCCGGCTGAACGAAGGTGGGCACCCGGCGACGCTCGAGGAAGTGGCCGCGTACGCACCGAACTGGCGCCGGCCACTTTGCACCGCGTATCGCGGCCGCGCCGTGCTGTCGGCTCCCCCGCCCCAGGGCGGGCTCCAGGTGTTGCATTCGCTCAAGCTGCTCGAGCCGTTCGATCTTCCCGCGCTCGGCTTGCCGACGCGCAGCGCCGCGGCCTTCGACGTGTTCGCATCGGCAATGCGCGCGGGGCAGCAGATGGCGCGCATGAACGACGACCCTCGCTGGGTGACGATTCCGGCGCGGGGGCTGGTGTCGTCGGCATACAGCGCGCGCTGGCGCGCCGAGGTCGGGGCGAAGCACGCGCTCGACTCGTTGTCCACGTTCGATCCGACGCCGTTCGACGCCGCGCCCGCGCCCGACGTCTGCCGCCCCTACACGCCGTTCACCGGCGCGGCGCCGACGGCCGCCGACGGCGCATCGGCGATGACCCCGAAGCCTAACGACGGCGGCGGAGAAACCACGCACATCTCCGTCGTGGACGCCGACGGGAACGCGGTTGCCGTCACGGTGACGAACAGCTCGGTGTTCGGATCGGGTGTCGCCGTAGCGGGCTTCTTCCTCAACGACTCCGGCATTCGCTTCTTCCGCCCGGACGATCTCGACCGGCCGGGAGCGCCGGCGTGGCGCACGCGTCAGACGACGATCGCGCCGACTATCGTCCTCGGCGGGAACCGGGTGCAGATGGTGGTCGGCTCACCCGGCGGTGGGCGCATCCCGCTGGCGATGATGCAGACGATGTCGTACGTGCTGGACTACGAGCTGGACCCACTCGAGGCGCTCCGGATGTCGCGCATCTATCCGCAGCGCGCCAATCGGCAGGTGGAGCTGGAAGGCGAGTTCGACCCGACGGCGCTCGAGGGCATACGGGCCATGGGCTACCAGCCCACCGCGCAGTCATTCGGCTACGCGCGTCTCTACCTGATCGTTCGCCAGGGCAACCGCTGGGTCGGCGCGGCCGATCCCCGGCACGATGGGCAGGTGCGAGGCTACTGATGACAGCGATCCTCGCTCGGTGTTAGGCACCATCATGGCACGGGCCGCCGGGGCAGCGGCGGAGGTGGGTTTGGCAATGTCCTGAGCGTGGACACGGGGACGTATACAGTGAAGTGACACTGCCCCGTCAACAGTCGAACCGTCACAAAACCAAGGCTCGTTCTGGAGGCTGGACGCATGGCCGAACCGGTAGCGCCCGGGCTGTGACAGGCGAGCCCTAGCGTACGCCGGGCGACCAATACACACTGCTGCCATGACATCCAACCGTCGGACGAGCGGGGGCATATCGCTGACCATGTGGTCTCTCGTCGCCCTCGGCGCCGGACTGGGCATCGGGGCGTTAGGCCACCCATCGAAGGCATTCGGATTCACGCTTCTGGCCGAGGTCGTGAATCCGCTCGGGCATCTGTGGCTGTCGTCGCTGCAGATGACAGTACTGCCTCTCGTCGTCATCCATTTGCTGGCGGCGATCGTGGGCGCCGGCGGGTCCGAGCCGCTTGGCTCGCTCGGCAGCCGAGCGATCGCGCTATTCATCACGATGCTGGTGGTCGCTGCGGTTTTCACGCTGACCGTGACCCCGCCGCTGATCGCCGCGGCGGCGCCAGACCCGGGCGCGTTCACGTTGCTCAAGGCATCCGCCGCGGTGCCGCAGGCCGCTCGCGATGCGGCCGCCGCGGGTTCCGGGTCGCTCAGCGAGTGGGTCGGAAATCTGCTGCCGTCGAACCTGTTCGAGGCGGCACGTCGGGGCGACGTCCTCCCGTTGCTGCTCTTCTCCGCGCTCCTCGCGCTCGCGATCCGCCAGCTGCCTGACGAGCGCCGCCGGCCGCTGCGCAGCGGCTTCGAGTCGCTGGCGGAAGCGATGATGATCCTCGTGCGCTGGCTGCTCGCGTTCACGCCGGTGGGCGTATTCGCGCTCAGCTACGTACTCGGCCGGGAGACCGGTCTCGAAGCTGCCGGCGTGCTCGGAGGGCTCGTTCTCCTGCAGTGCGGCGTGATGACACTGTTCATGCTGCTGCTCTACCCAGTCAGCGCGATACTCGGGCGGGTGTCGATCGGTGCGTTCGCTCGCGCGGTGGCGCCGGCGCAGTTGATCGCCCTGTCGACGCGATCGTCGATCGCGGCGCTGCCGGCGTTGGTGGAAGGCGGCCGCACCCATCTGCGATTACCCGAGTCGGGGACGAGCTTCGTGCTCCCGCTCACGGTCTCGCTCTTCAAGGTGAACCGCACGATCTCGGCCTGCTCGAAGCTGCTGTTCCTGGCGTACGTCTACGGCGTGCCGCTCACCAGTGGGAAGGTGGTGGCATTCGTGGCCGTGGTGGTGGCGCTCAGCTTCAGCTCCGTCGGTGTGCCTAACGGCGGCAGTGCATTCAAGACGCTGCCCGCGTACCTCGCGGCGGGCCTGCCCATCGAAGGGATCATCCTCGCCGAAGCAGTCGAGACGATTCCGGACATCTTCAAGACGCTGTTGAACGTGACCGGTGACATGAGTGCCGCGACCCTGCTCTCCCGCGGCAGTCGCGTGGCGGCGCTCGCCGGCGGCCCGGTCACCGCCACGACCGAGCCCGCAGTGTGAGCCACGCGCTCACGCGACCGACCACGCGCATCCTCGCGCTTCCGTTCCAGACGGTTCGCCGCCAGCCAGCGCTGGCGGCGCGCTTCATCGCATCATCGTTAGGCCGTGCCGCGCTCACCGGCGCGTCCGTCCTGCTGGTGCGCGAGTTCCTGGGCGGCGTGCTGGGCCGCGAGACCGGCATCGCGCAACGGCTCGCGGCATCGTACGGAGCGGGCGTCGCGCTCTGGGCCGTTGCCGGCCTGCTCGTGGTCACCCAGGTCGGCGCCGCCGTTCTCGCGTATGCGGCGCAGGTGAGTCAGCAACGACTCGTGGCGGCCGTGGAGTTGGGCACCATGGAGCGCCTGATCGATCACCTGCTCCGGCTGTCCGCGGGATTCTTCGATCGGCGAACGCATGGTGATCTCATCCAGACGCTGCGTCAGGATGTCGCCCAGCTTCGGACGGTCGCGGTGGCCGTGGCGACGATGGTACTGGAGTCGCTCAGTGCCGTCGCACTGATCGGCGCCGCGGTGGCGCTGAGCCCGCGCCTCGCGCTGTTCGCGTTCGTGCTCGTTCCGGTTGCGGCACTGCCGATCTATCTCGTGGCGCGGCGAACGCTGGCGCAGTCGTTCGGTGTCAGGCGCAAGGGCGTCGTGCTGTTCGACGTCCTGCTGCAGCTCCTCCGGGCGATCCGGATCATCAAGGTATACCAGGGCGAGCGGATCGAATCAGACCGCGCGATACAGCGGGCGCGCGAGTACTTCGACGAAGTGATCGCGATGGAGCGCACCCGGGCGCTCGCGCGTGTCGCGCTGGAGGCGCTTGCCGCCCTGAGCCTCGTCACCGTCATCATCGCCGGCGGTCTTCAGGTGTTAGGCGGCACACTCGGGTGGCCCGAATTGCTGGCCTTTCTCATCGCGGCTCGGGCGGCGCATGGGCCGCTCAACAACGTCAACACGAGCTACATGGAGATGCAGCGCTACGGCTCGAGCGTCGCGCACATCGATGCCCTGCTGGCGGAAGCGCCCGACATCCGTGACTCGGCGACGGCGAAACGAATCACCACGCCACCCCGCCGGCTCGCGGCGGCGGGCGTTGGTTTCTCGTTCGGCGAGAGCGTCGTGCTCGAGGGCGTCTCGTTCGACGTGCGCGCTGGCGAGACGTTAGGTATCGCCGGTCCATCGGGAGCCGGCAAGACGACACTGCTCAGCCTCGTCGCGCGGTTCTACGACCCCACGCACGGCTCCATGACGTTCGACCACACGGACCTCCGCGAGCTTCGGCTGGCGGACGTGTACGCGCACATCGCCATCGTGGCGCAGGATCCGTTTCTGTTCGCGAGCTCCATTCGCGACAACATCCGCTGCGGTCGCCCGGGCGCCAGCGAGGCGGACGTCGAGACCGCCGCGCGCGCGGCGGAGATGCACGACGACATCATGGCGATGCCCGATGGCTACGAGACGCTCGTCGGCCACGGCGGCCGCGCGCTCTCGCGCGGTGAGGCGCAGCGCGTGAACATCGCGCGCGCCATGCTCAAGAACGCACCGATCCTGCTGCTCGACGAGGCGACGTCGAGTCTCGACTCGTTCTCCGAGGCGAAGGTCCAGCGCGCGATCGACCGGCTGGCGGCTGGACGGATGACCATCGCGGTCGCACACCGGCTGTCGACGCTTCGGAACGCGAGCCGCATCCTCGTCCTCGACGATGGCCGCGTCGCCGGGCTCGGCACGCACGCAGAGTTGCTCGACGCGTGCGCGGTCTACCGCCGGCTGTGGGACGCGCAGGCCGTTTCTCTTCCCGACGCCTCCGTACCGGCGCGTCGCCTGGCGGCCCAGTGATTCATTTCGTCGTTCCGGCAGCACATGACGCGATGATGCGCGAGTACCTCGAGCTCTGGGGGCGCGACGTCGCACCGCGCCTGCGTGTGGTGCACGCCGAGTCGCTGCCCGGTCTGCGATCGTTTCCGCGCGGGACGTACGTATTGAGCGCGCTCGATCAGTACGGTCCGGCGATGACGACGTTCATCGCGGCCTTGCATACCGCGCTCTCGGTGACTGATGGCGCACGGTTCCTCAATCACCCGTCGCAGACACTCCAGCGGTTCGCGTTGCTCGACGAGTTGTACCGCCGCCAACGCAACACCTTCCGCGCCATTCGCGTCGGCGATGACGTTCGGGCGTTGCGGTATCCCGTGTTCCTCCGCGGCGAGAGCACGCACGATGGCGCGTTGTCGCCGTTGCTTCATTCGCCGGCAGAAGTCGAGGAAGCGGTTGGCCGCGCGCTCGTGCAGGGGCGTCAGGCACGACAACTCCTGCTCGTCGAGTTCTGCGACACGGCCGATGCGGACGGGTACTACCGCAAGTACTCCGCGTTCGTCGTTGGTCGTCACATCATCCCGCGATCGCTGTCGTACGCGCGAGACTGGATGCTCAAGTTCCAGGGCAGCGAGTTCTCGCGCCGCATGGCAGAAGAGGAGCGCGACTATGTCCTCACCAATCCGCACGGCGCCGTTCTTCGCGAGCTGTTCGACCTGGCGAACGTGGGCTACGGGCGCATCGACTACGCAGTGAAGGACGGCCGCATACAGACGTGGGAGATGAACCTCAACCCGACGATCGGTCGCGGGCTGCGCGCATCCACCGGCAAGGTGCCCGCAGATCTCGACGCGATTCGCAAGGTGACCAAGGCTCATTTCTACCGGTGCTTCCGCGAGGCGTGGGAAGACGTGGATGTCGCCGGCAGCGACGCGGCCGACCTTGCGGTCGACATCGACCCGGCGGTGGTGCGACGCGCGCTGGCCGTCGACGGCTCGCGACCCGGGTGGCTCGGCTCCATGCGCCGAGTGCTGCGGCCGGCAAAGGCGGTCATCGCGCCGTTCGTGACGCTGGCCCTGCCGGTCATTGGACGCGCGGCGATCCGTCGGGCGCGATCCTGAGTAATTTCCGGCCATGATTGACGACGCCACTCCGCGCCCGCTTCCCGTCCTTCGCGCCATGGTCGACGTCCTCGACCGTGACCTGCTGCAGATCGTCGCCCGCCGCATGGCGCTCGTTGGTGAGATCGCCGCGTACAAGCGCCAGCACGGGCTCCGTATTCGCGACGTGGAGCGCGAGCGAGAGATTCTTGCCGACCGGAGCCAGCGCGCGGAGGAAATGGGATTGCCGCGCGCCGAGCTGGAATCGGTGTTTCGTGTGCTCATGCGCGCGAGTCGCGATCATCAGGCGTCGTTGCGAGCGGAGGTCCCGTACGAGACGCAGTCGCGCACGGTCGCGGTGATCGGCGGTCGCGGCGGTATGGGCGCGCTCATGGTCCGCCTGTTCGGCGACCTGGGCCATCAGGTGATCGTCGCCGACCTCGACACGTCGCTCAGCGCTGCCGACGCTGCGTCGGTGGCGGATGCGGTGGTGGTCAGCGTGCCGATCGATGTGACCGAGCAGGTCATCCGCGCGATCGGCCCGCGTCTTCGTGAAGACGCAGTGCTGCTCGACGTCACGAGCATCAAGGAAGCGCCGGTCACCGCGATGCTCGAGTCGACGCGCGCCAGCGTCGTGGGCACGCATCCGATGTTCGGGCCTAACGTGCATTCGCTCCAGGGCCAGCGCGTGGTGGTGTGCCGCGCCCGCGGCGACGCCTGGGCCGATTGGGTCGTGCGCATGTTCGAAGCGCGGGGATTGAGCGTTCAGGAAACGACGCCCGCGCATCATGACCGCGTCATGGCGGTAGTGCAGGTGCTCACGCACTTCCAGACGCAGGTGCTCGGGCTGACGCTGGCGCGCACGGGCACGCCGCTGGACGAGACACTCCGCTTCACATCGCCGGCGTACCTCATGGAGCTCTACGTGACGGCGCGGCACTTCGCGCAATCACCGGATCTCTACGGCCCCATCGAGATGCGGAATCCAGCGACCGCTCACGTGACGTCGGCGTTCGGCAAGGCGGCCACGGACGTCGCAGCGATTCTCGCCAGCAATGACCGCGAGCGGTTCCGACAGATGTTCGATGAGGTCCGTGACTTCTTCGGCTCGTTCACGCACGAGGCGCTGGAGCAGTCGAGCTACCTGATCGACCGACTCGTCGAGCGCTTGCCGGAGCCCGTCGTCCCCAGCGAGAGTCGGTGAGCCCTGTCACCCACGATTTCGCTCATCGACGCTCCGAGCAACCTCGGCCTCGCACCACCCGCGCCGGGACGGGAGCCCGGCGTGCGCCGTATGGCGCAGACCCTTCGGCAGCTCGGGGTTCAGGAGCGACTCGGCGCCCTGGATGGGGGCGCAGTCATCCCTCCGCGCTACAGCCCCGAGCGTGATGCCGCGACGGGCATCCGCAACGCCTTCGCGATCGCGGGGTACAGCGGCACGCTCGGGCGCGCGGTTGGCGCACAGCTCGATGCCGGTCGCTTTCCCGTCGTCCTCGGCGGCGACTGCTCGATCCTGCTCGGCTGCCTGCTCGCGCTGCATCGCCGAGGTCGATACGCGCTCCTGTTCCTCGACGGGCACCATGACCTCCAGACGCCGCACGTGTCGCGGACGGGAGGCGCCGCGGGGATGGACCTCGCACTCGCCGTCGGCATCGGGCCGCCGCTGCTGGCGGCGTTAGGTGGTCCGGCGCCGCTCGTGCACCCGGCCGATGTCTTCATGCTCGGCGTTCGCGATGACCCGGTCTACTACACCGGCGATGACGTGCGGCAGGCACGGGAGGCCATGCACGTGCATTACCTCGACGAGCTGCGGCGTACCGGCATGGCCACCACCGGTCAGGCGATCGCCACGCAGATCGCGCGGTCCGGCGTCACCGGCGCGTGGATTCACCTCGACGTCGATGTGCTCGACGACGCGGTGATGCCGGCGGTCGACTCGCGTCAGGCGGGAGGGCTCTCGTACGGCGAGCTCCACGCCCTGCTCCGCCCCGTGCTCGACTCGGGTCGCGTCGCCGGCATGCATCTCACGATCTACGATCCCGATCTCGACCCCGAGCACCGGGCGGGGCAGCTGCTCGTGGACAACCTCGGCGGGCTGCTCGCTCGTTAGGCTCCCGCCGCGACCGACGCGCCATAGACGCGCGCCGCGTTGCCGCCGAGGATCGCCGCCTTGTCGGCATCGGAGATGTCGAGGCCACGAAGCGCCTGCAGCATCGACGGGATGCTCCCGATCTGATGCGGGTAGTCGCTGCCCGCGAGAATGTGGTCGGCACCGGCGAATTCGATCGCGAGCTTCAGCGCGTGCGGATCGAAGTTCACCGTGTCGTAATACCACGCCTTGAGGTAGTCGCTCGGCGGACGATCGATGTTGCGACGGCAATCCTCGAACGCGTGGAAGCCGCGGTCGAATCGCTCCGCCATGTACGGTACCGCGCCACCGAGGTGCGAGAGCACCCACTTGATGTTCGGGAAGCGCTCGCCGACGCCGCTGAACACGAGGTGCGCCGCCGCGAGCGTCGTGTCCATGAGGAATCCGACGAGCGGCATGAGCCAGTACTCCTTCATCGCCTCGACGCCGACCGGACTCGTCGGATGGATGTGCAACACGGCGCCGTACGCATCCGCTGCCTCGTACAACGGCCAGAAGCGTTCGTCCGCCAGCGCCACGCCATTCACGTTGCTGAACAGCATCGCGCCTGGCAGGTGCAGCTCCTCGATCGATCGCCGGAATTCCTTGACCGAGGCCGCGGGGTCGTTGAGCGGCAGCGTCGCGAGTGCCGAGAATCGCGGACCGCGCTCGGCGATGATGGTGGCGAACGCGTCGTTGACGAGCGTCGCGAGATCGGCAGCGTACGCAGCTGTCTCGACGTGCGTGCCCGGGGTGGTGAGCGTGATGACCTGCGTGTCCACGCCTTCGCGCTCGAGCACGTCTTGCCGGTACGCGATGTCGCGATGCCCTGCAACGGCGACGTTGTAGTCGCCAGGATAGTGAATGTGGGGGTTGCCCGACGAGTCGACCGTGACACGAACCACGCTCTTCCCGGAGCGCAGGGCCGCTAAATATTCAGGGGGATAGAAGTGATTGTGGACGTCAATGATCGGCATTGGGTAGGGTTTGCGGGGACGTGCGACGTGCGGTGCGGAGGTAATACACCGGGAGACCAGCCAGCACGATCAGGAGTCCTGTCGCGCTCTCGACCGGGTCGGCGGCCAGTTGATGCACTACGATGACGGCGGTCGAAACGATGAAAAGCGCCGGGAGCACCGGGTACCCCCACGCCTTGTAGCCCGGCGCATACCCTGGTCGGCGCCTCAACAGGAAGATCCCCGCCGCCATGAGCCCGAAGAAGATCCACTCCGTGTACACGACGCGCGTGAACAGCGCGCGATAGGTGCCCGTCGCGACGAGAATACAGGCCCAGACCGCTTGCAGCGCGATGGCGTGGTGCGGCGTGCCAAATCGCGGATGCACAGCGCCGATCCACCGCGTGAGGAGCCCGTCGTTCGCCGCCGCGAGGTACACGCGCGGTCCCGTGAGAATGATTCCGGTCATCGCGCCAAGCGTCGAGAGTATCACGAGCGCCGACATCGCGGCGGCACCACCGGTGCCGAGCACACGGTCCGCGAAGTCGGCGGCGACGCGGTTCGACGCCGCGACAGCAGCTGGCGAGAGCACGGCGAGGTACGCGGCGTTCACGGCGATGTACGACGCGGTGACCGCGAGCGTTCCGATGAGCAGCGCGCGCGGGATCGTGCGTCGCGCATCGACCGTCTCATCGCCGGTGTAGGTCACCATGTGCCAGCCGCCGAACGCGAACAGGCCAGCAACGGTCGCGCTGACGAAGGCGCCCAGCGACGGGACAATCGCCGGGGCCGCCGCACCGCTCGGCGCCGGAACCACACCGGACGCCACGAGACCCGCGACCGCGATGAGCACTACCGCACCAACCTTCACGACCGTGAACGCCGTCTGCACGATGGTGCCGTGCCTGACGCCGACGTAGTTGATGGCCGAGAAGACGAGGATGGCGGCGATGGCGACGATGCGGATGCCGGTGTCACCGAGCGGCACGAAGAAACCGATGTAGCGCGCACAGACCATCGCGATCACGGCGATGATCCCGGTGTGCATGCTCCAGAACATCGCCCAGCACCAGAGAAAACCGATGGCCGGCGAGTAGCTCTCGCGGAGAAAGACGTACACCCCGCCGGTGCCGGGAAATGCGGACGCCAGCTCCGCGGTGACGAGTGCGCCGATGAGCGTGAGGATGCCGGCAACGGCCCACACCAGCAGCATGCCCGTGACCGATGGCACCGCACCGGAAATGATCGATGGCTGGACGAAGATCGATGCGCCGATGATGGTTCCGATGACCATCGCCGTGGCGCGGGCGAGGCCGATTTCCCGGCGCAGCCCTACCGTTGCCACTGTCGGTCGGCCGGTCTACTCCGTTTGTCCGCGTACAAAGCGGCGTCTGCCTGTGCAACGAGACCGTCCAGCGTCGTCGCGTCGTTCGCATGCTCGCAGGCGGCGCCTAACGACAACGCGATGCGGTACGGCCGATCCCCGTCGTTGGCGCGCTCCAGGCGGCGCGCGATGCGCGCGCGGACGGCATCCAGCGCCGCATCCGCACCGCGGGCGAAGAACACCGCGAACTCGTCGCCGCCCCACCGGCCCACAACGTCCGACGCGCGGACGACGTCCCGCAACACGTCGGCCGCGGCAACGAGCGCGTCATCTCCGGCCGCGTGGCCGTAGCCGTCGTTGATGAGCTTGAGATGATCGAGGTCCGCCATGAGCAGGAACACCGTCTGCCCCGATGCAGCCACGATCCGTAACTCGCGCTCGGCCGCCTGGATGAAGCCGCGCCGGTTGTAGACGCCGGTGAGCTCGTCGACGACGGATTGCGCGCGGAGCATCTCCTCGTTCTGCTTCCGCGCGGTCATGTCGCGGAACAGCGTCAGGATCCGCCCGTCGGCGAGCACCGACGCGTTGACTTCCACGACGACGCCACCTCCGTCCTTGCGGAGGAGCAGCCGTTCCGTGAGCACCGAGCCCTTGGCCAACAGCTCATTCAACCGCACCGGCGTCGCGGCGAGATCGTTCGGGTGGATCAGGTCGTGGTACCGGCGTGAGAGGATCTCGCGAGTCGTATAGCCAAGCATCGCGCACAGTCGCGCGTTCACCTCGAGACAGCGCGTCATCTGGTCCATGACGAGAATGCCGTCCGACGCCTGTTCCATCAGCATGCGATACTTGCGCGCGGTGTTCGATGCCGCGTCTTCCGCCAGTTTCTGGAGCGTGAGGTCGCGCAGGTAGATGACGAGACCACCCGTGCGCGCTTCGGGCTGGGCGTAGATGACGTAGTACCGGTCCGCCGCAGCATCGCGATGCTCGAATGCCGATGGCCGCGACTCCGCGCCGGCGCGTCGCAGCTCCGCCTCGGCCGCGGTTCCCGTCAGCGTCGGGAACGCAGTCCAGATCTCCGCGCCAACGATGCCGGTCCGGTCGCGGCCGATGATGCCTTCGACGGCACGATTGGCGTAGCGCACGCACCACGACCCGTCGACGACGACAACCCCATCTGGCGACTCCTCGAGAATCGATCCAGCGTCTATTCCAGCAGTGTCCGACATCGCTCCCGCATCGGTCCGGTCGAAGTGCGCAGAAACTACAGCACGTGCGCCCGGAACGCACCCCGCCCAGGCGGGTCGGGTGACGCGCTCCACGGCTACGGGAATGAGAGGATCGGGGTCGGTGTTCGGCAGGCTGGAAGGCTGACGGCCTACCGGGCCTCCGAGGTTAGCGTGGCCTAACGGGACGTCTGGATCACGTCCCAGTAGGTCTTCAGACTGTCCTCGGTGAACGCGCGCACCTGTTCGGCAATGGACGCGAGCATGGTGCGCGAGCGCGGCCCCGGCGTTCCCGTCTGACTCGGCTGGGTGTTGAAGTTGAACACCGCGCGGATGAACGTGCTCGACGTATCGACCGGCAGAGTGCCGACGTTCGTGAAGAACTTCCGCCAGTCGTCGCTCTGGAAGAGGTACTGCTCGACGTTCGACGTGTAGAACGCGGTGACCGTCGCCCCATGGTCCTTCACGTACTTCCCGACTGACCGGAGCGCCTTGTCGCCGGCGAAATCGCCGACGAGCGGCACGATGAGGTTGTTGCGCTCGAGGTCCCTCAGCACGTGGTAGTTCGCTTCGTTCGCGAGGTAGCTCCGCTGCGTCCCCGTACCGTCGTTCTCCATCATCAGTTCCGCGTACGTGGGCATGCGGCGGCCGTAGAACATCATGCTCGAGCCGCGCCCGGGCATCGTGAACGAGTAGGTCAGGTCGGGTCCGGCGGCGAAGAAGGCCGTGTACACGTACTCGATGGTGCGCAGGTCGTCGGTGGTGAGGCCGAACTTGTGCTTGCCGACCAGTTGCTCCTTCACCGCCGCGAGGTTGCGGGCGAATAGCGCGCTGTCGGGTAGCGCGTTCGCGTACGCCTGGAAGAGTGTCGTCGCGCCTGCGTCGGCCTCCAACCCTGCGGGCCTGGGCCGGGAGAACAGCCGGGAGAGGAACTCCGCCCGGTCAGGCGACAGCTCGATCAGCGACTTGTAGAGCAGGTGGTGCAGCATGTTCTGTCGCCGGATGTCGACGATGAACGCGATCTTCGGCTGCATGGCCACGATGTACGTGAAGTTCTGGTCCGGCCCGACGCCCATGTACACGCCGCCGGTTTTCGTGGTCCTCGCAATCTCGGGCAGCACCCATTGGAACGTGATCTCGTTGGACACGAAGTTGTCCGACCGGAAGAAGCCGCCGGGCTCCGAGAAGTCGGACACCATGCGCCAGAACGCGTCGTCGCTCAGGCGCTCCGGGATAGAGGGTTCGACGACCCGGGAGCCGAGGGAGAGCGACGCACCGCCGAAGATGGCGATGAGTGTGAGGCTGGCAGCCACCTGGCTGCGACGGCTGGTGAGAAGCATCGGTCGACAGTCTCCGGGTCGCGAAAACACACTGCGCAATCGGAATACGATGTAGGCAGATACACCGCGGCGCGCGATCGGACAATGGGTCAGGGATGCGCCGTGTGTCCTCACCGCACGAAGCCGGCCGCTCGCCGCATCGCGCTCGACGCCACCAGGCCCCCGTCATAGCCTGAGTGCCGATCCGGGGTCGGATGTGACAAACCGCGATTCTTTATTCACCAGCCGTCTTGACGACGACGCGGAACGAGGTACGATGTCCTGCGCCGCACCGCTGGACGTCGAAGGGCGCAGCCGCCCTATGTGCTCAGGCGGTAGCCCGAGATCGGTTCATCGTTGCAGGAGACTCGCCTGGTCGCCAGCGATGGTGGCCCTGGCCAATGCCGCATCACCGTTGCCGAACGCGAGTGACTCGTCGCTCGCGTTCAACGCGCCGATCGGACCAGTCATCTCAGTGACGGCCCACCGGCGTCTGCGTTCCACCATCACGGAGGAGGAGCCATGCCCCGAAAGTCTCGTCATCTCCTGTACGCTGCACTGTTCGCCGGAGGGCTGCCCTGGTGGGTCAGCGCCCAGCAACCTGCCCCAACGACGGGCACGGTGACTGGGCGCATTGTCGAGGCGAGTTCGCAGCGGCCGCTGGGCGACGTACAGGTCCGTATCGTCGGAACCCAGCGCGGTGGCATCACGAATGAACAGGGCGAATATCGCATCCTCAACATCGACCTCGGCTCGGTCACGTTACGCGTGCAGCGCATCGGCTATGCGCCGGCCACCCAGGTGGTCAGCGTAACGGCAGGTGCCCCTGTACAAGCCAATTTCGTGTTGAGTCCCACCGCTATTCAGATCGACGAGGTCGTAGTCACCGCGACGGGCGAATCCCAGCGAAAGCGAGAGAGCGGTAACACGATCGCCACCGTGACGCCGTCGGCCGAGCGTCTCGCGACGACGACGAACATTGCCGAGGTGCTGCAGGCGTCGGCGCCAGGTGTCTACGTCAATTCGCCGGGGGGCACGCAGGGAAGCGCGAACCGCATTCGCATTCGCGGCGCGAGTTCCCTTTCGCTATCCAACGAGCCGCTGTTGATCGTCGACGGGGTTCGGGCGAGCAACGAGATCAATGGCACCGGCGCGATCGGAGTCGGCGGCCAGACGACCTCACGCCTGAACGACATCAACCCCGATGACATCGAAGCCATCGAGATCATCAAAGGACCAGCAGCCGCAGCGCTGTACGGCACTGCTGGCGCAAACGGCGTGATCCAGGTCCGCACCAAGCGCGGCCGCGCGGGGAAGACCAAGTGGACCACGTTCGCCGAGTCGGGCCAACAGAAGGACGTCCAGTCGTATCCGGCGAACTTCGCCCAGGTAGGCACAACGCCCGCGGGCGCCAGGACGATCGGGTGCACGCTCGATGCGCAGTCCCGCAAAGTGTGTACGCCGAATGCGGACTCCCTCGTGAGCTTCAACCCGCTCGAAGTGGTGAGCCCGTACATCACGGGAAAGACCGCGAGCGTCGGCGCAAGCGTCTCGGGCGGCGGTGATGTCGCGAGCTACTTCGTGTCGGCGGATGTGGACGACGACAACGGCGTCGTCGATCCGAACAAGTTCCGCCGCTGGAGCACGCGCGTGAACGTGACGGGTCAGTTCCGCAATAACGTGTCGGCGCAGATCTCGACCGCGTACGTCGGCAGCCGTCTCCAATTTCCCCAGAACGACAACAACACGCTCGGGATTCTCGGTGGTGGCCTCCTGGGCTCCGCATTCGATGACCCCGTCGGTCGCGGGTTCATCGCTGGACAGACGGTGCAGGAGCTGTACGCGATCGACGTGCGTGAGAACGTGGAGCGATTCATCGGCTCCGCACCGGTGGTGTGGCAGGTGAACAAGTGGCTGACGGCCAACGCAACGGCCGGCGTCGATTTCTTCGATCGCCGCAACCGTCAGACGATTCCACCGGGCAAGGTGAACTTCGGCGCGCTTCCGGAGGGTCAGCGGAACGCGAACAACGCCGACATCTGGAACTACACGGCGAACGGCTCGCTCACCGGCGCCTTCAACATCACCCCGACACTTCGGTCGACGACGACGGGCGGCGTGCAGTACACGCGCGAGTACATCGAAGGCGTGCGCGCCCAAGGGGCCAAGCTCCTCGGCGGAACGGGCTCGCTTCAGGGCGCCTCGGCGCGCTTCGTCGTTGGAGAGACGAACACGGATAACCGCACGTACGGCGGTCTCGTGTCGGAGCAGGTCGCCTGGCGAGATCGCGTGTTCCTCACCGGAGCCGTGCGAACCGACCGAAACAGTGCGTTCGGCCAGGACTTCGGATTCGTCACATATCCTGCCGTCAGTCTCTCGTACGTCGTCAGCGACGAAGGGTTCTTCCCCAAGTCGGACTTCTTCAACTCGCTCCGTCTGCGTAGCGCGTACGGACAGTCCGGAAAGCAACCGAACTTCCGTGACGCGATCACGTACTTCAACACGCAGACCGTGACGGTCGCCGGCACCGATCAACCCGGCATCACCGTCGGTGGAACTGGCAATCTCGATCTCAAGCCCGAGGTATCGAGCGAGGTCGAAGGCGGTTTCGAAGCCGCGTTCCTCAAGTCACGGGTCGGGCTCGAAGTCACGTACTACCAGAAGACATCGACCGACCTGCTCATCGCGCGCCCGCTTCCCCCGTCGTTAGGCCTGACGACGACGCAGTTCGACAATCTGGGTGAGTCGCAGAACAAGGGCTGGGAGATCATGCTGCGTGGGCAGGTCCTCGATCTTCCCAAGGCGAAGTTCGACATCACCGCCACGTACGCGGGCAACAAAACGAAGCTCACGGACATCGGGCGCCTCCCGTCGGGCGACAAGATCTCGCCGATCGTGTTCGGCATCCAGCGCCATGTCGAAGGGTATCCACTTGGTGGGTACTGGGACGAGTCGATCAAGTTCGCCGACAAGAATGGCGACGGCATCATCACGCGTGTGAACTGCCCCGGCCAGACGCAGGTCACGGGTGGCCCTGAGTGCGAGATGGAGGTCGGCGCGCTCAGTTATCTCGGTCAGCCGCTGCCGACGCAGGAGATGTCGCTCAGCCCCCGCCTGCAACTTTTCAGCTGGCTGCAGTTCACGGCGCTCATCGACCACAAGAGCGGCTTCAAGGTCTTCAACAACACCGCCCGGTTCCGCTGCAACTTCGGCAACTGTCAGGCAGCATACGACAAGAATGCCAGCCTGGCGGATCAGGCCGCGAACCTCGGGCAGGCCATGGCCACCGACGCGGGTTACGTCGAGGATGGCACATTCACGAAGCTGCGCGAAGTCGCAGCGACGGTCACCGCGCCACGCCAGTGGGCCAACCGCGTGCGCGCGGACGCACTGACTCTCACCTTCGCGGGACGCAATCTCGCGACGTGGACGAATTACAAGGGCTTCGACCCGGAAGTGAATTCGCAGCCCGGCTCGAACTTCGGGACGTCGGACTTCCTCACGCAGCCACCGCTCCGCATCTGGACGGCACGGCTGTCGCTCGCGTTCTGATCGATGCCCATCAACCAATACCGACACGTGAGCCATTCAATGACAAATAAGATCCGCAGCCGCCGAACGTGGGGGCTACGCTCGGCAGCGATTCTGAGCGCGCTGACGGTGCCGCTCGCCATGGCATGCAGCGCAGATCAGATCCTCGACGTCGAGGACATCGACGTCGCAAGCCCGGGCTCCGTGAGCGATCCGGGCGCGCTCCCCGCAGTGCTTGCGGGTGCAATCGGTGACTACGGTGTGTCGTATAACGGCGGCGGCGACTTCAACCAGATCACGCTCTCTGGTCAACTCTCCGACGAGTTGTACAACACCGAGACGTTCCCGACTCGCATCGAGAACGACCAACGGAAGCAACAGTACCAGAGCAACGGATCGCTTCAGGCTCTGTTCTATGCGACGAACCAGGGACGGGCATCCGCAGACCGCGCGGCCGCTCAGTACATCTCTCTCAAGAAGGAGACAGATGTCGGACTCGCCGAAGCGCTGAATCTCAGTGCGCTGAGCTACATCACGCTCGCTGAGAACTATTGCAACGCAGTGCCGATCAGCACGGTGGACGAGAGCGGAAATTTCGTATACGGCCCGGCGTTGACCACCGAGCAGTTGCTCAACGTGGCGGTGCAGAAAGCGGACTCCGCGCTCGCGAACGCGACGGCCGCGAACGGCGTTGGTGCCGCGGCAAAGCGCACGGAGCAGGCCCGCCTCGCGCGCGTCGTGAAGGCACGTGCGCTGCTCAACCTGAACAAGCCCGCCGAAGCCGCAACAGCCATTGGTGGCGAAGCGGGTGTGCCGACGACGTTCCAGTACAACTACACGCACTCGGAGACCACGGGGCGTCAGAACAACGGCACGTGGGGCGTCACGGTCAGCGTCGCGCGGTTCGGCGTGCCGGATCGCGAGGGAATCAACGGGCTGCCGTTCCTCAGCGAAGGCAACACGGCGGGGACGGTGAAGGATCCGCGCGTTGCGAACGTCATCCGAGGCGGCACTGGTCGTGGTTTCGACAACGCGACGACACAGTACATGCAGCAGAAGTACAGTGCGCGTGCGTCGTCGGCAGTCATCGCTGACGGTGTCGAGGCGCGGCTGATCGAGGCCGAGGCGGCGCTCCGAGCCGGCAACGCGGCGGGCGCACTGACGATTCTGAACGCGCTGCGATCCAACTCGGCGTTGCTCACGCTTCGCGGATATGCGGCCGGCTCGCTTCCCGCGCTCACCCAGGCGGCGACACTGGCGGCGCAGGTCGACCAGCTGTTCAAGGAACGCGCGTACTGGATGTACCTGACGAGTCACCGCCTGGGCGATCTCCGGCGGCTCGTCCGCCAGTATTCTCGGTCCGCCGAATCGGTTTTCCCGACAGGCGCGTACCACAAGTCGGGAACGTACGGGACGGATGTGAACTCGCCGATCCCACAGGCGGAGGACAACAACCCGAACTTCAACCGAGCAGGCTGCGTGGCGACACAGGCCTAGCTGCGGCCTAACGAGCATCAGGACGTACGGATGCGAACAAAGCGGGGCCGGGTCAGTACTGACCCGGCCCCGCTTTCTCTTGTCTGGCCACCCGGCGAGGACACCACCGCCCGAGGTCTGGCCGGACTACGCTCTCGGCATTCCGCGGGCTGCCGTGCGGCGACGACGCCGGGCGTTGGCGGCCTTCAGTTGCCGAGCCTCGCTCGGCTTCGTGTAGTGGCGCTTCCGGCGCAGCTCGGCGAGGATCCCCGCCTTCTGCACCTTCTTCTTGAAGCTCTTGAGCGCCCAGTCGAGGCGATCATCATCGCTGAGCTGAATCTCGATCAAAGTTCGTCCCTCCTGTCGAATGGGGATGAGTGGGGTGGCGCATGTGCGGGTCTGGGAAGACGCACCGGGCCGCGTCGCCGCAAAACGACGTAGCCGGGCCGAGTACTCGGCCCGGCTACGTGGTGAACCATGGTTCCTCGACCGCTACCGGCCGACCTTCGTCACGTTCTCGGCGGCAGGACCCTTGGCGCCCTGCACGACGTCGAACTCCACCCGCTCGCCTTCGGCGAGCGACTTGAAGCCCTTTCCTTCGATCGCCGAGTGATGGACGAAGCAATCCTTCTGCCCGTCGTCACGGGTGATGAAGCCGAACCCCTTGCTGTCGTTGAACCACTTCACGGTTCCGGTCGTACGCATCGCGTGCTCCCCTGAGTGTGGCTGTGTTCGGGGCGCGCGGCGGGCGAACGTACCGATCACAGATTGTCACGTGACCTCAGCCCTCACGATGGGCTCTGTTCCGAGTGACGACGGGTCACTCACGACGCGGAAAAAGGCGCTGGCGAGCCAGCGCTTGGTGTTCGGAACATGTGCGCCCCGGGGGGGCGTGCGTCGCCGCGACAAGGTAACGCCAGTCCCCGCAACGCACAACGCCTTGTTAGCGTTCGCCAACCCCGGCGATGCGCGTGATACCGGACCTATGACGGACCGGCGAAAACCCGCGTCGAGACGAGCCGAATCGGTGCTCGAGTCGCGACGGATTCGGATGAGTTGAACGCAATCAGCAGGCTCGGCACGTAGTCTGCCCTGCGCTCATGCATGAGCACCAAACCACTCGCCAAACAGGTCGTTCCCGGCGCCAAGGGTGCCGAATCCTCCACGGCTGAAGACGGCGCGGTCCGGCCGCGCGACTCCATGTTCCACTGGTCTGGAACCGTGGATGCCATCTGTCGGGCGAGTAGCCCACTCGAGAAGGGTGCGCTGCTGGGCGCGTACTTCGAGGCGGTGGCGCACGAGACGCTCGCGCCGGCGGCGCGTTACTTCGCCGGCCAGCTCCTGCCGCCGGATGATCCACGAGCGATCACCGTCGACCGGTCGCTCGTCACGGGCGCGATCGAGGACCTCACGCGCATCGCGCCCGACGCGTTCCGCACCCGGTCCTCGGCCGACGCTGACCTGGGCGACGTCGCGGCCGAGGCGTTCGCCGGGAGGCTGCCGAGTGGCATCGCGGTGGTGGACGTCGAGGCGTGGGTCGACGAGCTCGCGAACGCCTTCGACGACGACGCACGGCGCGTCCTCGTGCGCGAGATGCTGGCGCGGCTGAGTGCGATCGAGGCCCGGTACATCGTGAAGCTCGTTGGCGGCGAGCTCCGGATCGGGCTGACGGACGAACAGATCACCGGGGCAGTCGCGGGGCGGTTGGCGAACCGCAACGGCAGGCGGCGAGCGGCGGGCACAGGGCGGACGCGTTAGGCAGGCCGGTACGCTGGCCGGTGCGGTGGCCAGCCATCGAGCACGCGCGCCAGGCCACGGACGACTGTGACCTGGCGCGCATTCCGTTCGCGATGCTCGTCGCCAGGCGCAGTCGCTTTCCTCGCCGCCGTGCCGTCCTCCCGAGTGAGCCGTCTCATTACTCGGGACGCGTCGTGGGCCTCGGTGACGGGCATCACGACGACGTCTTCCACCGATGTCCCGCTGCGACGATCACTGCGACGATCACTGCTGATCACCTGTAGTGCGACGGGAGGGGAGCGGAACGAGGATGGCTGTCGCGGACGAGCACGTGGAGGCGGCCCAGGCCGCCGGTCTCCGGTACGTGACCGACTCGAGTCCCGGCATTCGACGCCGGCGGCGCGGGCGCGGCTTCGCGTACACGCGACCGGACGGCGCACCGCTCCGTGATGCCACCGACCTGGAACGCATCCGCAAGCTCGTGATCCCGCCGCGCTGGACGGACGTGTGGATCTGCCCGTCGTCCACAGGACATCTACAGGTCACCGCGCGAGACCTTCGTGGCCGCAAGCAGTACCGGTACCACACGCGATATCGTGAGGTCCGGGACGACACGAAGTTCAGTCGCATGCTCGAGTTCAGCGAAGTGCTCCCGCGCATTCGCCACCGGGTCGAGCAGGACATCTCCGCACCCACACTCTCCCGGCACAAGGTTCTTGCGACGGTGGTGTGGCTGCTCGAGAAGACGCTGATCCGCGTCGGCAGCGACGAGTACGCGCGCGACAACGGCTCGTTCGGACTCACGACGCTCCGGCGGAGACACGTCGAGGTGAACGGCGCGAGGCTGCGCTTCGAGTTCCGCGGCAAGAGCGGCGTGCCTCACGCGGTGGCGATCACGGACCGGCGCATCGCGCGGATCGTGCAGCACTGTCAGGAGCTGCCGGGCCAGGAGCTCTTCCAGTACCTCGACGAGGAGGGTCGCCGTCAGAGCGTGGATGCCGGCGACATCAACCTGTATCTCCGCGAGATCGCGGGCAGGCAGATTACCGCGAAGGACTTTCGCACGTTCGCCGGGACGATGCTCGCGGCGTCGGCGCTGCGCGACATCGGTCCGTTCTCCACGGAGAAGGAAGGCGCCGCGAACATCGTGCGGGCCATCGATCAGGTCGCCAGGCGGCTGGGCAACACTCGCGCGGTATGTCGGAAGTACTACGTGCATCCGGCGATCATCGAGGGCTATCTCGACGGGTTCATTCTGCCACCGGCTGCCGGCGACGAGCACTCGCGGCCGCGCGATGCGTCGCGCCAGCCGGGACTCCGGCGAGATGAGATCGCGGTGGTTGAATTGCTGCGCGGCCGGTCGAACGACAGGACACGTCAGGCGCGTCGGCGCAGTAAAACCGGTATCAGCTAACAGCTATCGGCTAACAGCTAACAGCTATGACGGCGCTGATCGTTCATCTACTTCCGACCGCCCTGTAGGCTACGACCAGTGGTCCATCGCGGCCGACCCGTGTTTCCGGCCACACCGCGATCGCGCGTCCGTCAGCGAGAGGGATGCGGAAGCCGCGCTCGGGCAGCGTCGTCACGAGGTCACCAGCGCGAGCGACGGCGCCCGCAGGCAGCGCACGGAGCGCTGAATCCGCCAGGGCGCCGTACACCTGCGGCAGCGTCGACCGCATGATCGCCTCGAACTTGTCGGGGCGGCGCGTGCGTGAGAGCAGGAGATCGAAGCTCACACGCACCGTGTCGCCGGACCGGTCCGCGACCATCGTGTCGCGCAATGCCGTACGACCGACCGGCACGGTCAGCGCTATCCCGTGGCTTGCCGGCGCTACAGGCGACGCGGCGGGGAGCGCGCTGGACTTCGAAACACCAAGCCGCGCGATGGAGTCGTTGACCGCCGTCCGGCTTGCCGGGGCTGGCATCTCGGAATCCACCGCTGGCACCTCGGCCACCGCGATCGACGGAGAAGTAGTCGGGACGTCGCCCGACGCGGGAGATCCGTCGGCCTTGTCCGAGCCTATCGGAGAGCCGTCACGGGAGCGAAATGCGCTGGCCGCGGTGAACCCAACCGCGGCGACTACGGCCAGACCCAGCGTTACCGCGGCGCCTCGCACGAACATCTTCCGCTGGCGTCCGAGGTGAGCAGCGCGCTCGGCATGCTGGCACCGGAGGCAGACCGTGATACCGGGCCGAAGCTCGTGGGTGCAGGGCAGAGCGGAACGGGATGCCATGGGTGAGACCTCGACGTGCGAGCGGCGCGATTTCCGCAAAAGCGGTACACGGTGACGAACCATCGTCCGCGGGGGCAACGGGGATCACATCCCCCACCGGCGGGCTGGGGTCCGAGT
>JADMIO011124119.1_pt1 | contig 69991 bp, 49 predicted proteins | sample 8958161 | NCBI WGS metagenome assembly JADMIO01 (sample SAMN16585339, study PRJNA669376) | soil metagenome | isolation source: Crop rotation soil | place: USA: Cullars Rotation, Alabama | collected 2011 | reverse complement strand
GCCGCGACTTCAAGTCACGTGAATTCCAAGCTTCGGATCCCACTGTGCTGGAAAGAAACTTTGGCAACGCACGTTTTCGTTGTATTCCTCATCGGCACTTCGAGAGCGAGTTCTGGACGTAATTGCCAAACATAGCCGTTCCGGCTATCTCGTCGCGAACCCGGAGATTGTCGGATCGGATTCACCTCATGTTCTTGCCTTCTTTGAATCCACTCTCGATCCATCGACATATAGGCACTGTGTTGTCGTACAAGATTATCTCGATCTGTTAGACCGCATCGAGGTAAAACCAGTGCGAGATCTCAGAGCGCGTTTTACTAACGAAACATACACGTTATCCGAGTTGGTTTTGGTGGATCGACGTGAGCGGAGAGAACTTGGCTGGCAGGAATATGAAACAAAGCAGCGTCAGCGCTTAGCTGAATATACAGCATGTTTGGATGAAATGGGATTTGCGGGATTTTTTGAACGTTGTGCTGAGATAATTGTCACTGCAGATGGTCACCAATACGAATATCAGGTTCAGAGTAGCGTCGTTAAAACTCTGCTGGACCTTGCGGACCGCCATAACGATCTCTTTATTAGGGTGCTTCAGAATTATCTGCAAGCCGGAAACGTGCTAAAGCTGCCTCCGTGGAATCTGGCCCAGAAGTTAATACAACACTGTGGCAATGAACGCGCGTACGACATCCTCTGCTCCGCCAGTTATGAACATCGTGTGCCTTGGTTGTTTGGGTATTTTATGGCGCTTCCTGAAGAGGCGGTGACCTGTGAGCGCCTTCAACAGCTATACGAGCTGTACGAATCGGCGGCATGGAATGAGGTTTTGCGGGGAATGGATCACCTTCTAAAGTTCCTTCCCTTGGACAAGGATGTTTTTGTCAAGGTGACACGAACGCTCACTACGAGATGCATAGCCGAACCTAAATTCGGTTACGTTCTATGTGACCTCTTCAGTGAGCACGCTCAGGCGGGGAAGAGGTTACGAGATTTGTTTGCCAGCGAAATAGATCTCTTAACGCAGGCGTACTTTGCCGCCAGTGAAGCCGAGGATCACGAAGATTTTGATGGTCATTTCTTCAATGAGCTTCTTGATTTAGATCCGACCTTCGCACAGCAGTGGGTAGCGCAACTTTACCAACGGGTGGATCGTCCGAGCCGACACGATGATTCGCGAGATTATTCTTTCATCTGGCGACGAGAAGACTTTATTCAAGTGATGGACCAGATTGCTGATGCAATTTGCAGGCACGGAAAGAACCCGCTCATTTACGACTCTTATCTGCGCAATTTCTTCATACTGAATAAGGAGACACCGGACATAAACATTCTCCATAGCCATCAGGACGCGTTTTTGGATGACATAATCAAGCGTCGGAGCAGCGAAGAAAACCTAATGATGATCTTGTTCGAAGTAATAAGTGGCTTCAGCGCAGACCGACGGAAAGGAAGGTTTGAGACGTTTGTACGGAGCAATGCGGACCCTGAAATGTTTGCGAGACTGCCGATGGCATCTAATTTCGCAGTCTACGATGTCGGCGACTTTAGCAGGCTGCAACGGCGTCTGGAGTTTCTCGAGTCCTTAATGCCTATATTCAATACGATGGATTTGCTTCGTCATAGACAACATGTTGAGAGATTGATTCAGCAGACACGCACGAGCATTGAGTTCGAGAAGCGACGTAATTTTATGAGAGATCACTACTAGCCTCAACCACCCAGTTTTTCATTGCCGTGTCCAACTCTGATCCATGGGAGAACATCTATTCATACAACCGGGAGGTCCAGTTATGAGAATTATCGTGATCTTGATAATAATCGGAATTGGGATTTGGGTCGTTCACAACGACTCCAATGGAGTTCAGGTTTATCAGAGTCCCACGAATTCGAGCTCTGTGCATCAATGGAAATCCATTGAGAATTTACAGGCTTCTGAACCTACCATCCCAGCTAAAGTGAAGCTCAAGAATCCAATTCCCGCCAATCCTTCTGGAGACTTTACAGCGACCCTCCGACGAATCCTGGTTGACAAGAAGATATCCATGGCTTTGCCTAATACGGACCAACCGAAGCCTGATAAAACTAATTATTTAAAGGCTTTTGAATCATACACAGAGCGTCTCCAACAAATTCCTCCACTTGAGAGATCTTATTACTGGCAAGCGGGTTGTGGACCTTTCTCGGTTGGTCGCGTGCACCAAGGCCGCAAAAGCTTTGCTGTTCTAGCCGCCAGCATGAATGTGCCAAAGTGCTCCCTGCAACAAGGAGAGTATACAAGCTATAGTCCGATAAGGTCGAATTTATCGTTAGACGCCACGTTTGGCGCCGCAGGCAAAGTAGTCAACAGTAGCTTACTCAGTTATGACTCTGCCGGGATTCATTATTTCTACAAGGATGGTCTAAAAGCTAGCAGCCGCGGAGAGGGCACGCCTCAGTTTGGGATTAGCCTGAACGTGATAGTACCGACTAACTAATCTGCTCTAACCCACAGGACTCAAATGAACAATGGCCTTTCCGTCTGATCTTTCAACGTTTCCAACGACACACTTAGCTGTCGATTCGATGGCACCATACAATCTGGTCGTGATTGCCGCCCCAAATAAGCTTTACTAATCGCTTGATCAAGCTGGTACTTGGAGGTTGCGAGATACACATGATGCCGTGAACTCAATCCAAGGAGTTGCTATTGCGCCCGATCACCGACTCTACCTTCTAACTGATAATGGTGTTTACGTATTCCGCTGATAGTGCTCTTAGATCAGACCTTTAAATTGAATGTAGTGAGTATATGAGATTCTCCTGGGGTTAGAGGTTTAATCGTTCAGCGGTGGAGCGCGAGAATCTGCGGCAGCTTAATCCTCAAACAAGCGGCTGTCAATACCACTAATTTATGCATTGAAATCTATTCCAAAGGTATTCGTTTGTCTCATATAAGCTTCATCTTGCGGCAAGGTGATTCCGTTCGCACTCAAAAGTCAATGTACCACTCGGTGATGTCGTTTGGCTCTGTACATTGACGATTCCTGGTGGCGATGAAAAGCTGCTTTCACCTCACCTGCAAAGATATTGCATTATTTTGTACTGATACTTTGCCAGTCACCTGACTGAATAAACGCGGCCCAGTAGTAAGGATGACGGTAGTCCTTTGGCAGGGTAGTCTCACTTATAGTCCTTCCTTCTGTTGTGGGTTCCAATCGACCGTGCAACATTGCCTGCTGCGCTTTTCGGAGTGCTGCCATTCTCCCTTCACCCTTCTGTAACTCGCTATAGTAGACCTTCATCAAATCTTTTGTTCCGGCATCCGACACTTTCCACAGACTAATAACTTGAGTCTCGCTACCGGCGAGGACCAAAGCGCGCCTTAAGCCATAAACACCAGCACTATTTTTGACTTCTCCGAGACCCGTTTCACACGCGGAGAAAACGACAAGTTTGGTTCCCCACAGGTCCAGGCCAGCAACCTCCAATGCCGTTAGCACCCCATCCTCGCCTTCGCCACTTCGGCCGTGTTTTACTCCCGCCAATACTAATCCTGAACGCAGGAGTGGGTTTTCCCATCCTTCATTTGATATCGATAATCCTTTGAGCGTGTCGTACGTCCCACGGTTCAATCCCCGCGGGATGTAACTTCGTTGTTTTTTATCCGGCAGGAAAAAACCATGGGTTGCGACGTGTAGAAATTCGGGACTGATATATTTCTTCAAGGCCAACTCAGTAGCGTTTTCCTGCTGGAGAGACTCTGCCAACGGCCAGAGCTCACATATGGAGTTCGCCTCGGCGACCGTTCCCGCCAGGGGTTTGTAACTGAGCAAAGTGAAATCTACAGACAGTGTGCTCTTATTCGGCTGGGCTACCGACTCACTAGCGCTGGCGCTGCTCCCGCCCAGGTCATAACGTGGATCTGCTATGACCAGCGGATTGTTGCGGGCTTCCGGATGCTCTTTGAATCGCAATAAGTCACGCCCGCTCGTCAGATAAGAGATCGCATACCGCTCGACGAGATACTTGCCTTGTTGGTCCATCAACGCCGAAAATGGAATTAGATTGAGAACTCCATCAGGAGCTATGAGGAGGTGCCCGGCATTCCCAACCAGTTTTCGTACGGGTTCCATTATCAGGTGATCAACCCTGCGCGAGATCTTTGTCACATCCGTGCGTCGGGGATTTTGTAGCGCCGCTCGCATCTCTGCCACGCCGTTCTCGATCCTTGCAGCTGGACCCAAATCCACAAATCGCGGCGTTCGCGTGTCATGACGCAAAACGTAGGCGACGTAACGTGGCTTGCCGAATTTTTTCGTACCTCTCAGGGGAACAAAGGGTTGGTAGGTAAAGATCTCCACTAACGCAGCATCTGTTGGAATAGCCTGCTGTACTGATTCCAGCGTGATCGATTGAGAGCCGACGCGATACTCTGCACTCTTCTGGCCTACCTGGTCTTCAAGATTCTCCAGTTGAGTCCGAATTTTTGAGACCAGTTCATTGCGGTCTCCAGGCGACAGTCGCCCGGTGTCAAATATCTGTAAATTGGCGAGGTGTGATTGGGTGGCTATCAGCTCATCAAATATGGCCTGATCCTCAACCTTAGCGCGAGTGCGCAGAGTGGCGATCTGATTAACCATCGCATCCAGTGCGCGTCCCTTCCGACGCAGAATGGTGGTCAGTGCGAGGCGAGATGCCAGACTGTTCCCTGGCTGAAGCCTTACGTTAAACGAAACGACATATGCTGTCTCGACAGCGAGACTATCCAGATAGAGTTGTTTCTGGTTTAGTGAGCCAGTGCCCAGAATCAGTTTGAGGTTAGCCTCGCGTATTTCTTGGGCCCGCTCTAAACTTTGCAGCGCTCTGCTATAGGCACCCTCCTCTTCAAGCATAACGGCTTTATTAGTAAGAAGCAGCGCGATTAGTCGGTGGTCTTTGCCGAACGCATTTTGGTAGATCTCGAGCGCTTGCTGCTCCAACGACTCGGCGATTTTAGAATCGCCTTTCGCACGAAGAAGTTGCGCCAGATTGTCGAGGCCGGTTCCTACTTCCGTATGCTCACTCCCAAAATGCTTCTCATAAATGGCTTTAGCTTCCCGAATCAACCGTTCCGCGATCTTGTAGTTGCCCTGTAGGTAATACGGAACCGCAAGGTTGTAAAGTGAGTTTCCAACAAAAGGATGTTCGGGACCCAGGGCCTTCTTTCTTATGTCCAACGCCCTCTGATGTAGACTCTCAGCCCGAGCATATTCTCCCTTCTTCTCGAGTACTTCCCCCAAGCCATGAAGCGAAAACGCCACATCAGGGTGTGTCTTACCAAGGGCTTTTTCCCGCATGTCCAGGGCCCGTTGAAAAAACCGTTCGGCATACTCAAGGTCCCCCTTTGCCTCATACAGATCCGCAAAGTTATGGATGAGGAAAGCAAGCTCAGCGAGATCTGGATTGGGCCATTTTTCGTGAATTGACATCGCCCGTTGATATAGCGACTGAGCCTGTGTGTAATCACCTTTTTTGTAGTTCAGCTGCCCCAGTGCATTTAGGGCGATTGCCACTTGAATATGTTCCCTGCCGAGCGCTTTTTCATACATGGCCAGAGAACGGTTTTCCAGAGACTCCACCCTTGCAAAATCGCTTCTAACATCGGCTACGCCGGCGAGATTATGCAACACTGCGGCAATAGCAGGATGTTCAACGCCGTAAGTCTTCTCGTAAATTGTTAATGCTTCTTGATAAAGCGATTCAGCATGCGCATAGTTCGCCTTGTTGTAGTAGAGCAATCCGAGACTGTTCAAAGCATTTGCAACGAGCTCATTATCAGATGACAGATTGGCCCTGAAAATCTCAATGGCGCGTTCAGCGATGCGTATTCCCTCATCAAACCGTCCGGCGACGCGCAGCGCGTCTGCCTCACCAACCATTCCCTGGGCTTGGTCCACCAACCGCTGTTTCGCGATCCGCTCACGGTCTGCTTCCGTAACGGCATGCTTTTCCATCAGCGTCACCGCGTATTTCCCAGCGGCGGTTTTCTCCAGCGAACGTACTTCGAGACGATACGTTCCCGGCACTTCGAGAATTACCTGCAAAGGTTCTGGTCCTACAGGGCCGTTAGGGCTGTCAACCTCCATCAACTGTGTTTGATTTGGTGGTGGCCCGTACAATCTGACCACCACATCAATTCCGCGCTGGTCTACCACAACACGGAGAAATTCCTTTTCCCGAACCTTAATGAGATATGAATGTACTTCCTCGCCCGACATTTGACGCTCGATCGTCTTATTCAGCTCGAGCTCGTATGCCTCACGAACGTTTTCGGAATCCTGGGCCTGAATTTCTTCCGACCCAAACGATGACATCGCTAACGCAATTATCAGTATCGTGAATAGGTATCTTTTCACCCTAACCATGGACTTGCCTCCACGAAAGGAACCGGGCTCAATCTGAGGTATCCCAGCTGTTTAATTTGAAGAGTACGTTAGCTGTGACCTTACATAATCTGCAGGGCTGAACTACAGCTCCTGTGGATTACTGAGGCGTATTCTGATCTGCTGGTTTGGTTAAGGATTTATCGAAAGGTACACGAACAGTAAAGAGAACTGCCGCGCCTCTTCTCACTGTACTGCGAAAAACTGTTTGCGGAGGAGGATCGCTTTGCGTGAGATCCTCGGCTGAGTCTTTCGTTCCCCTGGTCTCTTCTAGATCCCCGTTGGAATCAATCTCGCGTTCAGTGCGCGCTTGGCCTACACCATTTCTCAGATCGGCTCGAACCTCAACTGCACGCCAACGCTTTTCCCAGGTGGCCAGCAACTCTTCCGATAAATTCATCGCCTTATTACTCAACGGTTGGGGTAACTCAGAGTTCAGGCTGACCGGGCTGAGAATAATAGTATACGCTTCAGAGACTTGCGGGCCCTGCGAAACTGCTCTGCTAATAATGAAAGGCCTTTCCGGATTAGGAAGTGTCACAGTCTTTCCTGGCAGTACACGATTATCTCCATCGTAGGTCTTGAGTGTCGGAAAAATGAGACGTGCATTTCGCAACTTGCCGTCCGAAAACTGCTCTCTGTTGATCACATATAAGTAGCGTGCCCGATTTGCCTCGACCTCTCCTCCACTTGGTAGATATTCAATGGTCATTTGAATTAATTCCTGATCGGGGATCGGATTCACATCCGACATTCTCGTAACCACTACCTCATGATCCTGTTCATCCCACGACATGTGCTCTTTTTGCACTTTGGGGTCCTTACTCTGGGCATCGTTTGCGACATGGATACGCCACAGCGTGAAGCCGACCGTGACATAAGTCATGTTTCTCGGCGGCGCACCTAATGGAAATGGCTTATTGGTGGTATAAACCTCATCTCGTTTTGGGACTGTTTTCCCACGACGACGACCCTTCAGCACCTCTTTGGCTCGGACGTCGCGTTGGTCGTCTACTTCCTGCGCGCTCGTTCGTTGCCCCAGGACCGGAGACCAGAGCGTCCCAATAAGGATTAGCAAAGCGGAAAGCTTTATTGATGATTTAACCAACATCGCTTTTGATACCTGTCTTAAATTACTTCCAGTCCATATGCTCAAGGTCAAACTTGTAAACGCTGAGCTTGTTTTTCCATTTGAGAGTAACTTGCGAGTTGTCGCCATTGGCACTGACGCTTGGCTGTGTCTGGCTGTTTTCTGTCAAAAAGCGATTCAGCGCTTCTTTCTGAGATGCATCCGTGATCTGCAACTCATTTTTAAGGGCCTGTTTTAAGGCCTCGTCGAGCAACTGAACGGGACTGGAGGCCCAGACGATCCAAATCCTTTCTTTTCCTTTCTCAGACCCTTTTTCATCGGTAAATTCATAACCGTCAGTTTCAATTCTCTCGAATCCAGCCAGCTGTGGATTTCCCTGATGGTTCTTGCGCGTGGGGAAGAGAACATTCCAATTTCCGCTGGTCCCTTGATTGAAAACGTATAGGGCGCCTGCCTCTGCAGGGGTAAAACTGAAGCGAAACTCGTTTCCTGTGTCAAACGTTTCGCGCCCGGTTGCTGCAATAGTTTTCCCATCCCTCTTCCGTACGATACGTAGCGAGTAGGTTAATGCTCGTTCGCTACCAGCGTTTGTGGAGGCTTCAACGAGTGGTGCTGATGCCGGGCGTTCATGCTTCAGGAAAGCAAATAGACCCCATAAGGCGACTGTCAGAATTATGATTGCCAGGACAGCAAGGATCAGTCGCCCCATTTTTGCGGTGTGCCACCGTCGGGATTCAGGTGCGTTTGATAACGCGTTTGCCAGATCTTCAGCGAACTGTTGCGCTGCCGCAGGGCGCCGACTTGTTTTGTACGAAAGGGCTTTGAGGATTAATCGATCCGCTTCAGGTGGCACTCCATGCCGCAAATCGCTTGGCTTCACCTTAACGCCCGCTGCTTGTAACTTGTGCAGGTGTTGACGATTTTGGGGGTCGAATGGTCGATGTCCGGTGATGAGTTCGTAGGCGATTACTGCCATGGAATAAATATCACTGGTAAATCTTGCGTCCTCTCCTTCCACCTGTTCTGGCGACATATAAAAGAGTGAGCCGACAATCTGTCCCACGACCGTGCTTCTATCCAAGACCCTCACGATCCCGAAGTCAATGATTTTAATGCCAACTCGATTGCTGGTTCGTCGAATCATGATGTTAAGAGGTTTGAGGTCCCGGTGTACACAGCGCATCTCATGTATGGCTGCGACTCCAGCTCCGAGTTGTTTCATGATCTCGGCAATCAGCGGCAACTCAATTTGTTTATCGCTAACCTTGTAATCCTTTATCAACTGGTCCAACGTTCGACCGCTTATGAACTCCATGACCAAATATTGTTCGCCGCTCGGCAAGGTGCCGCGGTCAAAGACAGTTACGACATTCTCATGTTGGATCTGGCCTTCTATAAGACCTTCAACGTCAAACTTCTTCACTTTCCATGGATTGCCTTGATGTTCCTTTCTTAAAATCTTGACCACAACAGTTCGGCCAGGAAAACGTAAATCGTGCGCCTTGTATACGTCTCCCATCCCGCCGCTATCGAGGCTTTCTAGGATTGTCCAACGACCATCAAGTACCATCCCTGTCACAATATCGGAGTCAATCAGCGGTTCCGTGTCGTCAATTAGTGTTTGTTCCATGACTTTCATATATAGGTCAACTGCTCCAGTGCCGAATCCACCATCGGCGTTTTTGTCAGCGTCGAGAAGCGACTGCACTTCTTCCTGTAATTCTTCATCGCCAGCGCATTGCTGCGATAAAAAGGTCGTGCGGTCCTCAGGTTCTTTCGCCAAAGCCTCGTCGAATACAGTTTCAAGCTTTTTCCAGCGCTCGGCGTCGATAATTCGTCTCGGACGTTGGCTACTTGATTCTCCCGTCACGCTTCCGAAATCCTCCCATTTATTAACGCGACAATCACTAACGTAACCCGTAATCACACGCAAAACCTTCGGAAAGGAAGGATTCTTTGTTAGAATCCGGGCCGCCTGGACCTCGCACGCTCATTGGAACAACGAAAAGTGGAATCACCTCAAGATATTACTCACCTATTATCTGCTTGGGAGCAGGGCGACAAACGCGCTTTGGAGCGATTGACTGAAATCGTTGAGGGACAACTGCGCGCAATGGCGAAGGGCTATTTACAAAAAGGCACGCGCCTGGAGTTGCTCCAGGCGACGGATCTGGTGAACGAAACATACCTTCGCCTCTTCGAACAGCATAGAGTGCATTGGAAAAACCGTAAGCATTTCTTTGCTATTGCTGCCACCTGCATGCGCAGAGCTCTGCTCGATTACATAAAAGCTGAACAGCGCAAGAAGCGCGGTGGAGGGGCGGAGCATGTTTCACTTTCGGAGGCAGAGGCGATCTCGAACGAAAGAGCGACCGAGTTGATTGCTCTTGACGACGCACTGCGTGAGCTGGAAAAGCAGGATCCACGCAAGAGCCAGGTAATTGAAATGCGTTATTTCGGGGGGTACCGTGTTGAGGATGTAGCGGACGTGCTGGGAGTATCTATCGAAACGGTTGAGCGCGACTCGCGTTTGGCACGCGCCTGGCTCAAACGTGAGCTCCTAAATGACTCGAACTGATAAGCGTCCCTTACTCTCTACTGCTGCAACTCACCCGCTTCACCCGGATCTCAGTTGTTCGCGGTCATCCAAGAATGCTCTTGCAGTCTTTTCAGCTTTTCCAATCGGGCTCGCCGAGGCTGTTTTATCTGTTCCACTAATAGACTTGCTCGTTGACTTTTGACAGGTCCAGTAATATCTTTCGCCGCGATCTTCATGGCTGGTATTTTCTCACGAGTCTCTGCACCTGCACACTCGCTCAATCCAGCCGCGATCGAATTTAGAGAGTTTCCCAACCAAGCCTTAGTTGTAAGCAGTAATTTCAACCGTGATCAGTTCAGCTGACCACCATAGGAGCTCACCAACCGTTATGTATCGATGGAACCATTGCCTGCGAATTCTCAGCATATTCCTGCTTGCATCTACCTGTGCGACGGTTCTATGCCAGGAGTCACCACCGGCAAGCGGGGTACAACTTCTGGAGTTGAAGAAGGCGGTTGAGCGCGAAATAGCAAAGGGCGAAATCCATAGTTATGGTGTCCAGGGCATCGCCGGTCAGGTCATTGATGCAGTGGTTGATCAAAGGGGAGTCGATCTAGTCGTCGAGGTGTTGGCGCCTGACGGTAAGCAGATAGCGGAGATCGATAGTCCTAATGGTGATCAGGGACCTGAACAGGTGTTGCTGATTGCCGAAAACACGGGAATGTACGTGCTGCGACTTCGGGCTCTTGAGAAGGACACTGCAGGACGTTACACAGTAACCTTCAAAGACCGGCGCATCCCGACCGATCAGGACCGCAAGCATTTTGACGACGTAGCCAAACTTACAGAGGCCCAACGGATCGAGAATCAGTGGTATCCGCTCTATACCAGTGGTCACTACGCTGAAGCGATTCCGTTAGCAGAACGCGTCTTGACAATTCGTCGAGGCGTACTCGGACCCAATCATCCCGATGTGGCTCGGACCTTGAATAGTCTTGCAAGCCTCTATCAGGACAATCAGGAGTTCGCGCGCGCTGAATCCTTGTTTCTACAGTCAATAGCGATCGATGAGACAGTATTTGGTACAGAACACCCAAACCTCGCAATCGCCTATGGAAATCTCGCCACGCTCTATTTCGACATGGGTGACTATGAAAAGTCAGAGGTCCTGCTGAAAAAAGCTCTGGCTTTGAGAGAGAAGGCTTTCGGTGCTGAGCACCCGGACGTCGCACTTACTCTTCACAATCTGGCGAGACTCTACCAGGCGAAGGGAGATCTGGTTGGAGCCGAGCAGTTTTGCCGGCGAGCGCTGGAGATCTATCAAAAGGTTCGTGCTGCAGACCATCCGGACATTGCGCGGTCACTTGATACCTTGGCGGAGCTGTATCGAGCTCGCGGAGACTTCGCTCATGCTGAGCCTTTATATCAACAGGCCTTGGCGATTTATAGAAAATGGGGTAGCCGAGGTGAATTTTGGGCGGCAACTGTAACCACTGATTACGCGACCATGCAGATGGAATTGGGGAATTACGACAAAGCAGTTCAACTATTTGAGTCCGCGCTTGGGACTTACGAGAAGGCGCTCGGTAAAGAGCATAATGATGTCGCTCAGGTACTGAATAATCTGGCGGTTACCTACGATTCAAAAGGTGAATATGATCGCGCGGAGGAATTACACCAGCGCTCACTAGCCATAAGAAAAAAGCTTTTTGGACAAAACAGCCTGCAATATGCCGAGTCCATAAACAATCTAGCTCAGATATATTGGCACAAGCACAACTATGAACTTGCCAGGAGTTTCTTACAGCAAGCACTTTCGATCTGGGAGAAAAACCTCGGACTAAATCATCCAGACGTCGCAATCGGTTACAGCAATCTCGCTATCCAGCAAAGTGAGATGGGAGACATCGCCGGAGCGGTGAAGTCTCTCAGGAGAGTCAACGACATCCAGGAGCATAATCTCAAACTAATACTCGCTACCGGATCCGAAGAGCAGAAGCAAATCTATCTCAACACGCTTTCAGGAAATGCCGAATACACCGTATCGCTGAACGTCCGTTACGCGCGAGACGATGAGGAAGCCAGTAAATTAGCTCTGACTTCCATATTGGAGCGCAAGGGGCGCGCTCTTGATGCGATGAGCAATCAAATCGGAGTTCTGCGACGGCGCGCAACTCCGGAGGATGGGGCCCTGCTGGATCGCTTAGCGAAAGTTCGTTCACAACTCTCAACATTACAACTTTCCGTTAACGCGAAGCTGAAACCTGAAGAGAGAGCAGCCGAGATTTCCAAACTGGAGATTGAAAACGAAAATATTGAATCGAATGTCAGCAAACGCAGCGAAGAGTTTCGCGCCCAGTTTCAGAATATCGATATTGAAGCTGTGCAGAGAGCGTTGCCGGCCGGGTCGGCGTTGGTGGAGTTTGTTCTTTTTAGAGCTTTCGATGTAGGAAGACGAGGGATGATCGGTGAGCAGTATGCCGCATATGTACTGCGCTCAGATTCTGCGACACCGGTGCTCGTCAGCCTTGGACCAGCTGACATTATAGATGAGCAGATTCAACGCTGGAGAGGTGCACTGAGCAACCCCAAGGGGCCCGACCCAAAACCCATCGGTCGTTCGCTCGATGAGAAGTTAATGCAGCCAGTTCGCCGAGTGTTGGGCCCCTTACACCATTTGTTTGTTTCCCCCGATGGGCCATTAAACTTGATTCCATTTGCTGCTCTGGTGGATGAGAGTAATCGATATCTCATCGAGAATTATTCCATTACCTACCTTACCAGTGGGCGCGATTTGCTTAGACTACAAACTCCCCGCCGTGAGCAATCATCTGAAATTGTAATTGTCGCAGATCCTTCTTTCGATTTGGCTTCACCGCAAGGCAATCAGTCACTTGCTATTACTGCCCAGTCCCAGACCAGTAAACGTTCAGTTGATTTCACCTCATTCGATTATCGGCCGCTTCCAGGCACAGCAGTGGAAGCAACCGCGTTGCGGAAGCTTTGGCCGACGGCAACTGTTTGGACAGGTGCTAAAGCGAATGAAGCGGCAGTCAAGGAAATAAGAAATCCGCAGATTTTGCATATTGCGACGCATGGCTTCTTTCTCCCGAAAGAGACAGGCCCAAACAAATCTACTGAACCGACTGGGAGTCCAACGGATCGAACGAATCGCGAGAACCCTTTGCTGCGATCCGGCTTGATTCTGGCAGGTGTGAAACAGCAAGCAAGCGGTGAAGGTCAGGATGGGGTGCTCACTGCACTCGAGATGGCTGGCCTGAATCTTTGGGGCACAAAACTGGTGGTGTTGTCGGCGTGTGAAACCGGTATTGGAGATGTGAAGCGAGGTGAAGGTGTATATGGTTTGCGCCGAGCTTTGGTTTTGGCTGGCAGTGAGTCGCAAGTGATTAGTCTCTGGAAGGTATCAGATGGCGGAACACGCGACTTAATCACGAACTATTATCAACGCTTGCAAGGACTTGAAGGACGAACCGAAGCATTACGGCAAGTTCAACTGATGATGTTGCAGGGACAGCTCAACCCAGCGTCAGTTAGCGGGAATCGTGGTACTAGCGATACAAGCGAAAACACCATTAGGACAGATTACAGGCATCCTTATTACTGGGCGGCATTTATTCAATCTGGCGATTGGCGGAACATGCTGGGCAAATAGTCAGTCTCTTACTAACAATCGTCAAACAAAGCGTTGACGTTCAACCTCCGACGAAGATCTGCCGAGCTGGTGGCGCTTGATGAGGCCTAGAAACACTCGCGCAACAGACGAGCGAAAGTGCCATGGAGATGAATATTTTCTGCAGGTACACCGTCGAACGAAATCGCTCAGTTCCTGGGTAGTTAACAGATACTGTCGACGGTGACTCAAGGTAGTCCGTGCACGCTTCGACGCGAGCTGCAGAATTAATCGCGAGCGTCTACGTCAAAGCGGGTACAATCTTAATGAAAACGTCCGCCCACGTTTTCGGTAAGGACGCAACAGTGTACGAAGTCAAGAGATTACTTTTAATCTTAGTGATGGTCGGAGTGATGTTATCAGTGTGTCATGGTCAGGCTGACATACAAGAACGGAAGACACAAGTAATGGAGGCGGTGCGTCTTACGGAACAAGCCACTCAACTGTCTAAAACAAGCCACTACGCGGAGGCAATACCTCTGTCCCAACAAGCGCTGGCGAAGCTGGAGAAAGCGTTGGGACCCGAGCATCGTCTAGTGGTGCTCGCGCTCAACAACCTGGGGATGTTGTACAAGGAACAAGGCGATTATGCGCACGCTTCTCAACTCTGCAACCGCGCGTTCACGATCCGGCAGAAAACTCTGCCACCGGAACATCCTGACATCGGCCAGTCACTAAACTTTCTTGGCATGATTTTACAGGCCCAGGGCGACAATGCGGGTGCCCTGAAGCTTTACTCACGTGCTCTTGCGATCGCTGAGAAAGCTTACGGGCCTGATCATCCCGCAGTAGCAGGTGTACTGAATAATATGGCTATGGCCTCTTACGGCGCCGCGCAATACGCACGCGCGCTACCACTCGCTGAACGCGCTGTGGCTATTAGTGAGAAAGCCTTCGGCCCAGAGCATCAGTTCGTGGCGATTACGCTTCACGTCCTGGCCAGTGTATATCAAGAGCTAGGCGACGATGACCATGCGGAGCGGTACTACGAGCGCGCGCTGGCGATTCGGGAAAAGTTATTGGGTCCGGACCATCCTGTTCTCGCAGAATCTCTTAACAGTCTAGCTGGGTTGTATTACTTGCGGGGCGACTATGCTCGTGCTGTGCCACTCTATCAACGTGCCTTAGCGATATCCGAGAAAGCTCATGGTCCAGAACATCCGGATGTTGCTGCGGCGCTCTGCAATCTTGCACTTCTCTACCGCGACGAGGGTAACATTAGCGGCGCTGCAGCACTCTACGTTCGCGCTTTGACCATCTTTACGAAGGTCCTGGGCCCAGAACATCCTCACGTTGCAACTGTACTCAACGCCATTTCGAACATATCCGATGGAGGTGATCTAGCTACCCTACAGCTCTACCAACGTATTTTGGCAAGTCGCGAGAAAACCTTAGGTCCGGAGCACCTATTGCTTGTGGAACCGCTAAACAGCGTGGCGAAAATCTATCGGTGGCAGGGTGAGTATGAACGCGCCGAGTCCTTATACCGGCGCGCTTTGGCAATTACGGAAAAGGCGCGCGGCACGGAACACTTCGATGTTGCGAAAGAATTGAGCAATCTTGCATTGCTATATGCGGTTCAAGGCAATTACGCTGCTGCTGTGCCACTATATTGGCGCTGTTTGCGTATTATGGAAAAAAAATTAGCACCAGATCACCCGCTTGTGGCAGGAGTGCTCAGCGGGCTGGCAGCACTTTATGTTGCAAGTGGTGACTATAAGCAGGCCATTGATCTTCTACAGCGCGCGGATCACTTGCGCGAGAAAAACATTGCCACCATTCTCAACGCGACGCCGCAGCAACAGAAGCAACTCTATCTCGATAGTGTTGTCGCAGAGACGACCTTAACCGTTTCTTTGCACGCGAACTATCTGCCGCAAAATGCCGACGCCGCCCGCTTGGCTTTCATGACTATTTTACGAAGCAAGGGTCGGGCTCTGGATGCTTTCACCAGACAATTGGATATTCTGCGTCTTCGCGCAATGCCAGAGGACAAGAAGTTGCTTGATGAGCTGGTTGCTGTTCAGTCTCGGCTTGCCAACTTGCAGTTGGAAGGCGAAAGACTCGAGCCCGATGCACGACGTGCGGAGGTAGATCATCTGACTGCTGAACAGGAACGTCTGGAAGACGATATTAGCCGCCGTAGCTCCGAGTTCCGTTCAGTCACACAACCTGTGACATTGGACCGAGTGAGAGACGCAATACCAGCGGGAGCTGCACTGGTCGAACTCTTTGTATATGCACCCTTCGACGTTAAAGCAAAAGGCTTTCAGCAACCTTACGGTGCGACCCGTTACGTGGCTTACGTTCTGCGCCGTAACGAGTCAGAGCCGCAGTTTGTGGACCTTGGTGAAACTGGTCCAATCGATGCAGACGTGACGCTTTTCCGCAATGCTCTGAAGTCACCCAGAACGCCAGAAACGCAGGTGAAGGAACTGGCGCGAAAACTCGATCTGCGTTTGATGCAGCCGATTCGCAAGCTCCTGGGCGACGACAAGCGACTTTTACTGGCGCCGGACGGGGCTTTAAACCTTATGCCCTTTGAAGCACTGGTGGACGAAAATAATCGCTACCTAATCGAAAGTTATTCTTTCAATTACATAACTTCAGGTCGTGATCTGGTGCGCATGGGCATCGCGGAGAGCAGCTTACTCAGCGCGTCTGCTGTTGTTGCCAACCCTCAGTTCAATTTAATGAAGCCAGTCGTCGATTGCAGGATGGACCAACGTGGGCTCGGATCTATATACAATTCCTCCGACGATAAGGTTCAGTATCACAGCACAGATTTTTCGCTCTTGTGTTACTCAACTCTTAACGGAACGGCGCGCGAAGCCGCCGGGCTGGAACCGCTATTGCGCGATGTCAAACTCTTCACTGGACAAGACGCAACAGAAGCGGCCTTGAAGTCTCTGCACCGTCCACGTGTGTTGCATATCGCCACCCACGGTTTTTTCCTTCCAGACCAGTCGACACCGCTAAGCAAGCCGGACCTCGTCGGCTTACTCGCGGAAAATCCGACCTCGAGAGCGTCAAAACGGGAAAACCCTCTCTTGCGTTCGGGCTTGTTATTAGCCGGCGTTAATCAAAGGCAGAGCGGGCCCGATAACGATGGCGTTCTGACGGCCCTGGAAGTAGCCGGCCTGGATCTGTTTGGTACGAAATTGGTCGTGCTGTCAGCCTGTGAGACTGGCTTAGGCGAGGTAAAAAACGGTCAAGGAGTCTATGGTTTGCGGCGAGCATTGGTGCTGGCGGGAAGTGAGACTCAAATTATGTCCCTGTGGAAAGTCTCGGATGATGCCACCCGGAATTTGATGGTGGCGTATTATCAGCGCCTGCAAAATGGTGAAGGTAGAACCGAAGCGCTGCGACAGGTTCAGCTGGACATGTTGCGTGGGCACTTATCAGTCGCAGCAGAAACCCGTCAGCGTGAAACCCTTGATAGTAATGAAAGTCTTGCACCCCTGAATTACCGCGCTCCTTACTTTTGGGCGGCATTCATCGCCTCCGGCGACTGGCGACCCATAAGGTGACGTGGTCATGTATACAACCTACGCCCTTCGTTAATTTTCGAACTTGTACTGACTTGCATGCTTTGTCATTGATTGTTGTCGTGTCGTGCGATCAGCGTTACAAGGTTTTTGGCCGTGGGTGCAATTGGCAATGCTTCGTGGCGAGTTGTCACGGAGAGCTAATGCAAAGACGCGTGGCACAACTGATACTGCGGTAAACGTGAACGGCCGCGATTATCGGCGTTCATATTATTGGGCTGCTTCTATTCAATCAGGTGACCGGCAAACATAGAACTGGCGGTCAAACGATGAAGACTCAAAAAAAGTGGATGATAGCAAAGCTAACCGGATGCATATTGGTTTCACTCCTACCATACATCGCTGTTGCCCAACGCCGATGGTTACAACTTACCCCATCCCTAATTATCTTCGTTCAACAAGCAAGTCCGCCTCCGTCGCTTCAACTTGAGAAACAAATCCAAGGGAAACTGACGGGGGTAGAGCGACAGGAGTATCGAGTCGCACTTGAGAGAGGCGAGTTTGTGCACATCGTGGTTGAGCAAAAAGGTGTGGATGTCGCCGTTACTTTGTACGACCCGAATGGAAAAAAAGTCCTTGAGGTAGACAGCCCAAATGGCACACAAGGTCCGGAGATCGTCTTTGCTATCGCCGAAGAAACAGGCCAGTATCGAGTGGAAGTTGCCAAACCAGACAGAGAAGCACCCGATAAGGGTTCGAAAGACCCTTATAGTAGTTTACTCAGTTACGACTCTGCCGGGATTCATCATTTCCTTAAAGATGGCCTAAAAGCTAGCGCGCGCGGGGAAGGCACGCCTCAGTTAGGGATTAGTCTGACCGTCACAGTACCAACTAACTAATCCGCTCCAACCAGGCAGTCGAACCCCAATACCTCAGCTTTTAGCATCCTGAGACAGCGGCACATACGCGATTACGTGAGCGAGTCAAAGCGCATCGTACTCCCCGGACATAGAGCAGGTCGACTGCCGGCAAACACTACGTCGGTATCAACGTCGTCGCTTGTATAAGTAAAAGAGCAGTGAGTGTGGAGAGGGGTTGAGATCATGTGATTCAGAGTAACGGGATTGGTGTTTCTGATCGCCATCGCATTAATTAGATCAGCACGGTCACAAAACGCCTGCACGTTTTCAGGTCCGCCCAGAGAACAAGCACGGTGTCTGCTGCGGCACGTGAAACCATATGCGGAAGTTGATCGGGCTCCCATAACGCTTCCTGAATCGCTCAATCGCTTGATTGGCGAACCGACCAATTACACCGTCACGAAAGAAGCGCTGGTCCGTTATCTGAATGCTCACGGTATCGACGCTGAGGATATTGGTGGCTCCGTTTCAGCAAGTGTTTCCAGGACCTCGACGGGTCGACCTGCTGCGTACTTCATAATCCATGACACGAGCACTCCGACGTTGGAACGGGGCCAGGCTTTTCCGCCTGCCGGCATGGATACGGTGGCCTGGGAGGGGAACAAATTTGAGAGTTATCTTTGTCTTGATCGGAATGGCAATCGAAAAGCGGGATGTGAACCGGTCGCGCACGTTTTTATCAATCGATTAGGAGAGTCTCGGACCGGACACAATTTTAGTCAGGGATGGCGCTCCACCCGCTATGAGGGCCAAAGTCTCGAGCGCCGTGGCCTCTTTCTTGCGGTAGAGAATATTCAGCCTAGACGTAAAGATCGAAACGGAATTGATGCTGAAGCTCCCAACCATGGATTCACTGATGCACAGTTGGATCGTTTGGCTCTCGTTACGTAGCGGCTAGTGTGCGACGTGGTCAATGGCTTATTCCCGCGTTTCACGCCGTGATAGATCTTCACGCGGGCACGCACGACGATCCCCAAAACTTTGATCTCAATCGGTGGGCAGCACGTTTGGACCTCTTGTTGACCTCGATCCGGTAATAATCTCCGTGTTCTACTTGGCGGCTGGAATGCTCGTCATTACTTGGCGCGTTACGTGAGAGTCGCGGGAGTTCCACCTGAGAACTTACTGGATGATAGTCGCGACCTATGGTTCGGGCATCCGTGAATTAAACGTCTGGCAGTGGCGCAGGGCACGTGTCGGTGAGGGAGCCGGACGTGAGGGCGGTTCGGATAACCCACAGACCGGCCGCTCAACTTAGTGCAGTCTCACCGTCATGGAATTACTTGCGCTTGGGCGAGACACTGCCATTCCTGCTCATCTATTGGCTGAAAACAAATACCAGCACGTCATAATTGTGACGTTCTGAATACAACCTACCGCCTCACGCATAAGGTCGAATTTGCATTGACTTGCATCCTTTGACATTGATTGTTGTCGTGTCGGACGCTCAACGTTACAAGGTTTTGGGCCGTGCCGTCCACCTAAGCTTTGTCTTAATGCGCGAGTTCATCTCAATTTGATATCACTTAGCTGATTGAGCGAACGTGTGCGCGATTCGTGCGGTTCCAAGGCCATAGGATCCGCTTCGTGAAGCACTTGGGCGAACTCGACTCGCGTCCGCTGGGTGATCTCGCGCAGTGGCACTTGCTGTTCTTTGAATTTTCCAACGTTGAATCGGGCTTCCCAGCCATACTCGTTGATGGCGTCCGTTTGATCCAAAAGAAAACCGTAAGCGCGCAAGTTGCGATTGTCGTTCTGCTCTTCGACCGCGATAATGATCTTCCAAAACACGATGGGAACTTTAACTTCGATTCCAGATCCAAAGTCGCGACTGGGATCGTCAGCATCCAAAACTGGTCCGGCAAAAATAATCAACACGTTCTTTAGAAAGCCGGCCTGCGTGGCAATGTGGTTCTCCAACTCTCCCCAGAGTCCGTGATAACCATAGATAGCGCGATTGAATCCTTCGTTTTGTGGCGTGCAGTTGGTCCAGTGGAAGCTGTCAGAGTTGCCATACTCTTCTTCTTTCATGGTCTTACCCCAGGCTACGTCGTCCCGACGCACGATGTGGCCCCGATCAAACTTCGCCGCCGGCTCGTAAAACTCAAGATCCTCGATCTGTTGTTCCTCGGGAATGCGCGGATCAGCTTTCCACGAATCGCTGCCGAACTCCTCGCGTTTGCGCCGGCGTTTGTTCTTGTCGTAGTCAACATTGGAAGCTGCCCACATCACTAATCGCCGGTTCTTGTGCATTACTAATGAGTAGTGATGGTATTTGAGGACCTTAGCCTCGTTCCCGGATTTCAACACTTCCGGGAGCGGCGCAATAGGCGGTGGCACATCAAATCCACTGAGAAATGTGTGGTCATAGCCAGGACGGTGAGCATAGTCTGGATCAAATTTGATCTTCTTTTCGACGGCTATAGACGTTACCGGAGTGACGTCCGCAATCAGTCGAGTCGTCTCAGCGGGAGCGGCGTGATTCTCTTCTTTCGTACCAATATAGAAGTTGGCCGTTCCATTAACGGTGATATTCATACTATCTTCTCTCCCTTTGAGACTGGCTGAAGAAATGTCAGCGGTGTTACCAACCGCTATCAGTGGTCGTGTGATCTCAGCGGCCAAAACTGGATCCTGTGAATTTGCCACAAGCTTGTCGAGCATGAGTTGTTGCTTCGCATCGGGTAGTTTCGTTCCCTTAAGAAACGCGTAGATCTTGCTGACGCGCGCTCCTTCGTTTGCGACCCAGTCAACATCGGTGTCGGGCATTCCTTTTTGCCACTCTCCACCAGTCTTCGTGAGAATCTTTCCATTCTCCATACGGGGCACTGCGCTGTGGTGGACCGCGATGAGTTCCCAATCATAGTTGAATGCGGGCGAGCCGGACGAACCTGCCAGTGTGTCTGTCGTGTAACTAAGAAAAAGGTCTTCGTCCAGCGGATCGAGCGTCAGTTTATTCTGCCGCACAGCCCACTGCTTCTGCCGGCCGTCCGGATGTTGAATGATGCTGATCGGATGGCCCACTAAAATCTTGCCTTGCGTGGGAATCAAGCGGGTCAAGCCGTAACCATCGAGCGTGCCCGTGCCGACCGCGGCAACGTCTTTCATCCCCACGATCGCGATATCTAGCGCTTCGTTGCTGACAAAGAAAAGTTGAGGATCAAGTTCGAAGACAACGCCGCTTTCGAGCATGCCGCTGTCGTTGCGCTCAAAACCGAATTGCGCTCCGCAGCCTACGGCGTCAGGGGAATTTGAAAAGACATGCCAGTTCGTCATTATTAAACCGCGGGCAATCTGGAATCCGGTCGCGAATCCTTCACCGACTGTGCGCGCATCGGCAAGCTCGACGATCCGGACCACCGGGCGACCGGCTTTGCGCGCGGTTGGATTTGGAGGCATATCCTGTAAATCCAGAGTCGGACCGATCATTCGTTCGAAGCCTAGGCCCTCGAAGCGCATTGCTGTCTTCAATGATTCACGCGCGAAAAAGGTAGCGCTGCGGCTCGGGCTCGAAGCGGCTGTTGGTCCACCCTCGGCCAGCCGTTGTGCGGTGCGCTCTCGTTCGGCAGCTCTTTCTTTCCAGCGGCGACCAGCAGCCTTCATCACTTCGTATTTGCGATCAATTATTTCACTACGACTTCTCATTCCGATATCCTCGCGGTTCCAGACGGCGCCCGGCCATCAAAGGTCGTTCTCTTACGATCACTCTTTCCGACCGACGGCAGATCAGCTCCACGGCAACACCCGCTCGTCTCAAACATATGCTTTGTCGCGGGAGAAACATTTCTGCTGCGGTATTTAAGGGTTGTTCAGCCAGAAACAAGTTCAAATGAAGGCCGATTTGAGCTGGCCAGCTCGTGAGACTCAGCCGTCTTCTTAACGCGCTGGAAAATAAGCTCCTTAGGCGAGAAAGTCAACAATTTGGCGTGACTTGTAAACACTGAGTAGTTGGTTGTTGTTGACTTTCATATGCTAGAGGAATATCGTGCGCGCACTAATAGGCTGAGTTCTCACGAGGGCTCTGCGTCCTTGCACACTCGCTTTTTAAGTCCAGCCTTTTAGTTCACAAGAGAAGATCTCATCGCCATCATGGCCATCGATCGGAATTCTGACGCGTATTCATATGCCGCCCTAAAGTGACAGGATGCGTCCAAACCCAATAGACGATCGCATTCGAAAATTATCTATAGCTGCAGCGAATGTTCGCAGCTAGCCTATGAACCTAGCCCTCTCAGCAGTGCTTAACCTCGGCCGCCGGTGGCAGAACGCCGCAACCGACATCCATGCAACGATGATGATCGAAACGAAGCAGTGGGTGATCGATCTTAGCGGACGCATCTTCGTTGAAGCCAATGGCTTTACCATCACAAGTGGGAACGGATGCGAGTGCCGGATAGCGCTAGACTCAGCGATGTCATTTGCCTATGCCGATTCGATGTTAAAGATCGACGGCGCCGGATGGCGTTGCAATCTCTACGAATCGAAAGACAGCAAGTTCGTCAGGCTGGTGTGATCTAACACCAGGCAGTGACACGGTCACGCCTCAAGGGGGCGAGGCGAGGGCGGTTGGTTAGTGAGGTTTTTATGATCAGACGAAGATTAGCGAACCCCTTGGCTCTTGCGGCAGTCATCGTCTCGATGACATGTCTCCTTTATTTCAACGCCTCCCAGAGTTTGGTTTCCGCTCAAGGCTTTGTATCGAAGTTGGTCGTCGCGAATGATCGACAAAACGCTCGGAACATCCTTCAGTTTTCTCATCCCGGCATAACCACAACGCCGGTTCTTATACAGCCCTATGTGGACTTATCCCCCGAAACGAGCAACTTGCCTGTTAAACCTGGATGGAATTTAGTCTTTGATGACGAACTAAACGGCTCGAAAAACTCCAACTGGAAACTTGGTTATTGTTGGGGAAACTCGCTCTCTGATGTGCCCTACTATAACAAAGCTACTAACTTTGATCTTAGTTCTGGTAGCTCGCTGAAACTCATTACTCGCAAAGAAACGTATGCTCCGCCGGCATATCCCGTTATCAAATACTTCACTACAGCCACAATGGGATCTTCCGACTGTAGCCAAAGTTTGACCGAAGTGCCTGGCCATCTGTTCAAGTACGGGTATTTTGAAATCCGGGCGCGAAACCCCTTCGGGCAACAAATGTGGCCAGCCTTCTGGCTTTTCGGCGAACCTAATTCCCGCAGCAGCTGGAATGAGATCGACGTTTTCGAATTCGGCGTAGGCGACAACGTGGTTTTAACGAACCATTACAAAGCACCTGGAGGCATGCACCAGACTTCGAATGATTGGATCAGATCAATGCCGGGCCAAACCTTCGGCAACACTTGGGTGACTTATGCGGTCAAGTGGGAACCGAATAAGATCGTTTGGTACATTAACAACAAGCCGGTACGCATTGTAAGCGACCAAAATGGCACCATCATCCCCGATGTCGCTATGAACGTCATCGTGAACTCAGGCAATAACGAACGTGCCAACTCCGATCTAAACCTTCCGGATACACTGCCTAACTCGATGGAGGTTGACTACGTAAGGATTTACAAGCGTCCCGACCACATGAAGCCAGATCCGGTGTTTACCATCAACGGTAAGCAAGGGTTGGAAATAACTTCAGCAGTGACTGTACCGCTGGGCGTTGCTTTACCCGTTACTATGGATGCCGCCACGAGCTACATGCCCAACCATCACTACTTCGTTTCCGTGCAGGAGTGTCAGAGCGACGGAACACTCATCGGAGCTGAAGCCATGGGGTGGTTGACACTTTTACAAGTGGCGACAGTTCATGATTTTGATTTGCGCGCCTTTGCGCAAAAAAGAGGTGTAACACTCCAACCAGGGCATTACTATCGAGTGAAGTTGGCTAACGAAAGCCCATGGACAGAGAATAACCAGTATATTTATGCGAGTTCTTGCGCTAACGATATGGTCTTTTCCGTCAACGGAAACGACCTCACATCCTGGCCCACACCGATTAACATCACGTATAGCTACGGAAAGCCAGGGATCAGGGTCGATGCTTCGAGCGCGGTAAGCTGCAGCAACACTTTTTTTGTTTCGGTTCAAGCTTCCACTGCCACCGGAAGCCCATACGGTAATGAGGTGGCTCGTTGGTTAAACTCCACAGAAGTAAAACACCGTGGGTATCTGGATCTGCGGGCGTTCACCCACCAATTCGCGTTCGATCTGAGCTATGGCGCCTATTACCGAGTGAAGCTTGCCACCGACTTCCCATGGACCGAGCGAGTGCAGATAATCAGAATCCAACCTTGCAACACCTCGATCAGCTATAAAGTCAACGGGCAGGTACCCTCAGGATTTAGCCCAACGGTCATCGACAATGGAAGGGATATTATTTTAGATGGCACAGCCAGTACTCTTTGCAACGACAACTATTTCATCTCAGTGCAAAAGAGTTACGCCAACGGCACGCCCGTTCCCGGCTCCGCTGAAATTCAGCAGTGGATAGACGGCACGGCAGTTGGCCACTTTGATGTTCGAGCGTTCGCACGCAGCAAAGGCCTAGTACTGGAATGCGGCAGTAACTATCGAGTGAAGATGGCGAGCGGCTCGCCTTGGGTTGAGAAAACTTCACTCATCTACATAAAGCCCTGCGGTAACGTCAACAATCATTTCATGGTCAATTATGTAGATCAACCTTCTTACAACTTCGGTGATCCGGCGGCTCTCGATGTAATCCTGTATGCACGAGACGCCTTGTCCTGTGATCAAAACTATTTCGTTTCGGTTCAGAAGCGTGTAAGCGGCGTTGCTGCGGGAAAGGAGGTAATGGCTTGGCTGACTCAGAGTCAGATTTACTCGCTCCAGATATTAGGCACTTTCGATTTGAAGGCCTTCGCGTCTGATCCAAATCAGGACGGCAATACCGCTGACGGTATCACGCTCACCAATGACTCAACCTATCGTGTCAAGTTCGTACCCAGTGCAGGTGGTTGCAATGCCAACTCTTGGTTGGAAAACGTCAAAATTATTTACTTCGGTACGGGATCAGGATAGTTTTCGACTTTAGGCTTTACTAACGGGCGTACACTATAGAAGCCCCCAGTTTACAACTGCTTTAAGGAGGTACGTTATGGGTAGAAATAGTGATCCCAGCACGGAAGGATATAACGCTGGTCAAAGCGGGGCTTCTTCTGATGACAATCCTTACAGCCGCGGACCCGCGAGCCGAACGTTCGACGAGTGTATTACCGTTTTCGTCGAGAGGTTCGAAGCCCTACGAGTGCAAAGGTATTGGAGAAGTCAGCGGTTCCCACGCCTTGGCCCAGACTGGCGGTAAGAATAATCCCACTTGGCGGATCGAAAGTAGGAGTAAGCGTACCGCAGTTGGTTCTGAATCAGACTTGAGCCAAGGCATCACAGTAGAATGGCGCCCAATCGAACTATTCACAGATTCGATCTACTTCAATTGCCCAATTCATAACTTATCTCAACGATGATAGGCCGGATAACCAATCGTCTGCTGACCTAGGCCGGTAAATCGTGATGCAGTGTGTACTCGATCTTCCTTGTGGGCTTCAATTAAAAGGTGACGTCAGCAGCTTGTGTAAAAGCGGTGAGGAAGAACTAACGTTAACGGCTTCGCACACCATTAGGGAGCGCGAAGCCGTTAATCTTACCGAACAAGTTTGTCTAGTTCCGGATCTCGTCCGCCATGTGCTTCGCGAAACGCTGGGCTAAGCCTGGCTTTGAAGCACTCATAATGATTACAAAGTTCCCCTTGCGAAAGAAAAGATTGGTTTGCCCTTCTTTCGCGTAAGGGCCGTGAGGACTCATATAAGCCTCGTCGCCAAGTTGCGTCAGCTTTATAGTCTGAACCGGCACACTCATCGGTGCGTTCAGAGTCTTCCTCAGCAGCTCCGCGGCCTCTCCAGCGGAAGTGAGTTCGTACGTGGTGGCCGACACCACATCCTCGTCGAACTTCCACCCCTGCAAGACGGAATTCTGTTGCTGATTTTTACTCACATGCTTACTGACGAGCTTGAACTTGGGCTCTTTAGCCGTAATGGCGTTCTCGAACCGGTCCGTGACTTGAATATTCTTCTTCGTCATCGGCTCTCCCTGCTGCCCCGCGACGATCAAAGTGCCAAGGATTACTATGATCAGCAGCACGAGGAGTCCCTTAATGTTCTTTCGCGCAACCGCGTCTACCTTCCGTGAGTTGTCCTTTAACTTAGGCATACTTTTCTCCTTGTGTGAATGATTATATGGCTTTTGACCGCCAATCAGTACTGGGGCTGACAGATTAAGCGCGTGTCATAGCAGCCGCCGCCACCCCCGTAACACTGGCATGTGCTGGAGTCCCATGAGCCGCCGCTGTCCCAACAACTCTGCTCCTGATACGGATCACACGACGGATTCGCATACACGTCGATCAGTAAGTTGGGTGTAGCGTCACCGAACCATTCGACGCCATCCTGCACCATCCGCCACTGGAAGTTGTACGTTCCAGAGTTGTACGGTGCGGTGACATAGAAGTTAAACGTGACCTGTCCACCTGGTGGAACTGAGGCGGGCAGTTCGACGCGGTTCAGTCCCCACGTGTAGTTGTCCTGCGGATTCTGTGAGCCGAGGCGGTAGTTCTCAGCTTGTGTCCAGGTGTTGCTGCCATTGTTCTGCAACGTTACCGACACGGCGTACGAGTACCCAGCGTCCATGTAGTTGGGAACTGACTGTGCTACAACGACTGCTGACCGTGGCAACGAAGCTGTAGTACCACAGGCATACCCGAAGTCGATCAAATTGCCCGTGTTCAAGTTATTAAGGTTGGTGCTGATGATCCGGGCCGCATTCGCGGCGCTACCTGTCAGACACGTGCCAGATGCGTCGACGGTTTTGATCATGCTTACTTCGTCTTCGACGACGCCGTAAGACGGATCGTACGACTTGTTCGTCGGCCCGACTCTAAGTGTCGAGTGGAAAGTGAAGTACGGATTTGCCGGCACAGCGTCGATCACCGGCCGCGGGTATTGAGATGTGACGGTTCCACCAAGCGGGAATCCTGGCCGGGGCACAGCGGAAGTTCCAGGCTGGACGAACCAGTGGCTTCTCTCTGTACCCGAAGCCGGGTTTCCGCCCCAGAAGTAATTGGTCGTATTAGGAACGCCAATACTACGCAAGAGCCCACGCAGCAAAGCGACATTATCTGAACACTGCTGACCGTGATTCGGGTCGGCATAGATCGACAGAGGATGGCGATCCAGACTTAGTCGTCCTGGGTCGTAAATCAAGTCGGCAGGAACGCCGACGGTCACATCCTGTGCAATCGCCGCGATGTCGGTCTCGCCGGCACCGGTCTTAGCAGTGGCGTGCCTGAGTGCTTCGTCGTAAAGCCCGGTGTAAGTATGCGTCGCATTCGGCGCTGACTCGGGGTTTTGGAACTCCGGCTCGATAGGAGCACCATAGAGCCAATGCACTTCGTGCTCACCACTGTTACCAATCGAGCTCCAGGATGAGCCATTGAACGAGATTTCCCACGAGAAGGTGTATTTCGACATCTTCACCTTTGTGAAGTCACTGAGATCCGCGGTGAACGGGATGTTGTCGAGTTGCACGCTGCCATTGGCAGACACATTCACATTCGTAACCGTCGCGAGTACGGTCGTGCCCTCTTTTACTCGAACAGTAGCTGTTGTGTAGTTGCTGTTGGCCCCGGCAACGTTCAGCTTCGCGAAGATCGTGGGCCGAGTGCCCTTGGTGTAAGCGACGAGGAACTGATCGTTGGTGCTGCGGCCCGCGACCCATGTCGGTGCGTTGTCGTCAGGATCGATCGTAGTGTCGTCGGAAAACTTCTTGATCTTATGATCATTCTTGAAACCGACCTCTGCGATCGTAACCTGCGGTGTTGCTGCCGGGATTGGAGTAGGTGTTGGAGTAGGTGTCGGCGTCGGGCATGCGTTGCCGCTGGAATCGAAACTTTGGCCGGGCTGACAGGTGTTGGGTGCGGTGTATTGGATTGTCGCCCCTGTAAAGCCAACTAACCGGCGTCTTACGCTCCAGTAGCCCACGCCGCCATAACCATAAAAGTTAGGTCCAGAGTAGCTACCCTCTGAAAAACCGTAACCCCACGGGTCATACCAGTAGTAGCCGCAATAGTCAAAACACGCGTAGTACTGATAATACTCGAGCACATAGTGACTCGTATCAGTGTTGTAGTACTCGTGGTTGATGGGATAGCTATAGCTGGCGTAAATCTCAGCGGGATACCAGTCGGCGTAGCCTTCAGTGTAAGCGTCGCCGAGCAGCCGGACGTTTTCAGTCGCCCAGTTTCCTTCCGAGTATCGTCCGTAAGTCGCTGGGTCGTAGTAGAGGCCGGCACAATAATCCAACTCGGTGGACGAATAAAAATAAATGGTCGAGCCGGATTGCCAAACTGCAGACGTGCCGTAGACGACACCATAGTAACATTGCGCCTGAGACTTCTGCGCTGACACGAAGAGGCAGAAAATTGCGAGCGCTATGATGCAAAGTATTTTTTTCATTCCATGCTCCTTTCCAGCCTGATGGCTATCGGCCCTGAGGCCCGTTCGGATTTCCGAGTGGGCGAATAGCCGGCTTCATTCGTTCCTGCAGAAACTTGTCAAACCTCCGGAACTCGTTTTCGCCGAAAACTGAGCGGAGCTGCTCACGCGCCTGAAGGATGACATCGCGGCGCTTGGCGGAAAGTTCTGCAAGTTCCGCCGGTGGCGCGGGTGGCAGTTCGCCCTGAGCTAACTTGCCGTCGGGGTGCTTGGCTCTGATCTCGGCGATGATCTGCTTGGCGCGTATGTTCAACTTCTCAATTTCATCATTCGTTTCCGCGGCGATTCGGTCCAACTCAGACGTCTCTACGTCGTCGAGATTAGCCATCTGCTTATAAAGCTTGCGGAAGTGGTCGCCATCTCGGCCCTGACGCTCTTCTTCGTCGGCCTTCTTGTTCAATTCCTTGATGTGACGGAAGACTTGGCCATAGACCACATACTGCGGCACGTCCTGCGGCGCCGGCGCCCCAGAGGGAACTTCAGCGTGCGGGTTCGACTGCGGCGGCCCATGTGGTGTTGTCCTGTCGAGGTCGGCCGGTTTTGGTTTTAAGCCAGAGGGAGAAGAAACTGTGACTTGACCTTGAGGGTCAGATTTTTGAGCGATACTATTTCCGATTGCTAGAGCGAAGGTAGCGAAAGCCACCAACGAAATGCTCGCAATTAACCGTGTTTTATTCATGTAAACCTCCAGTTGATAGGGCACACCCATAGCTTTCCCAGAAAGGGCAGCGCGGTGGCAGATATTGAAAGTTTTGCTGTGGGCGGCGAAGGCCCACCGAATCTCTGAACTATGGCGCTGCTATCGGGATGAGTTTGATTAAGCGATAACAACGAGCGTGCGCCAAGTTCGACGCGGAGGTTAGGGACTAATCAGAGCTCTGTCTGTCGGAACTCGACTTAAGCAATAATTTTAGAAGAGTTTGTCGACGGTCAGGCAACAAGGAAATTTTCGATCTCATTCCGAACGAGTCTGTAGCACTCGCAAGAGTGACCCTCGATGCCCGAACGGTTGAGGATGACGATTTTACCGCGAATGTATCTGATGAGCTTTCGCTCTTGAAGTGTTCGGGCGACCGCCGTTACGCTCGTGCGCGGAACGCCCAGCATGTGCGAGAGGAATTCCTGGGTCAGGGGTAGTGTATCGGTCGGAAGACGATCGCGGCTGACCAGCAGCCAGCGGCAGAGCCTCGCCTCGACGGTGTGGAACCGGTTGCAAGAAGCCGACTGGGCCACCTGCATTAGTAGTGCATGGGTGTAGCAAAGCAACACTTCCTGGAGTTGGCCGCTCCGACTCATCTCTGCCTTGAGCGCGTTCGCCGTGATTCGTAGAGCGTTGCCCGCGAACTGGACCATGACCTGATATGGAGCTACGTTACACCTGAGGACCGTGGGAATTCCGGTCATTCCTTCGTTGCCAACGATCCCAATCTCAACCGTTCTACCGTTTTGAGTGATCGACAACAGCGAAATCATTCCGCCTATAGGGAAATAGGCATGATGGACCATGTCGCCCACGTCGTAGAGAATTCTTCCGGGCGTCAGGCGGACTAACTCGAAGTTTGGTAGGAGTCGTTCGTAGTCTTGTCGAGGCAGAGCTGCTAGAAGACGATTTTCTAGTGCAGTATCGCGGGCTTTGAGGATAGGCATGGTAAAGATCCTTCTGAGGATGCAATAAGAGGGCGATGAGACGTCTAGATTTTATTCAGAAATCGTGGTTAAGGATAGGTAAAAGACGAGGATCGTCATTGCCAAATCGACAAGCGAGCCATTCTCACCGTGATTCTCAGCTCGAGCCCGACAGGAATAAATGATGTATGCGGAATACGTTGGCTTCATGCGGCCGGCGATGGTATGTTTCTCGCGCCCGTGAATCCGCATTTAGTATGGTCGAAGGCAGCAACGCGCCCGGCGCTTCCATGCATAGCGAGACGTGTTGGGTCTTGATATTGTTTTCGACATTCACCATGGCGCGGGAAACATCGCCATCAAGAACGTAGCCGATCATCCCACCATGTCGGACCGTTTTCGAGTATTGACCTTTGACGAATCGCGACATGCCGAAGCTCACATACTCTGAAGCATAGGCGCGGATCTTCCCGTCCTTGAGCGCGTTGAGTCGTTTATTCTCCAAACAGAAATATACTTGCTCGGTGGGGACCAGCGGCATGAAGACGATATCAAGGCGACCGAGATCTTCGCCCGCCAGCGGTTCTAATTCTACAAACTGGGTATGGATCTGAAACATCAGGCCCCTGGCATTCCGATTCTGGCGCAGCGCGCGACACAGGTCGTTCGTAATCTTATCCTCTTTTTCGTCTGGCGCAGGGGAGGGCATGTCCCGCCAGGTTGCAACAACCAGGGATAATATTTCAGGTACCATCGAGTCGATTAAATCGATCCATTCTGTGGGATTACCGATAACGCTCAAGTCACCTCCTGAGGAACATACATGAGGAGCGTGCCGGCAATCTCGTCAGCATCATTAAGAGCGGCTGTCTGAGTCCAGAATCGCCGTGTGATTGGCTTCACTAAATAGAGGAGGTCGTGATCAAAAACCTTGGTGCCGCGCAACAACTCGAACGTATTGAGTTTTTGTGAGGTCATGCGGCGCAAACGTTCGAAAGAGGTTAATAGAGGCCTGTGATCCTCGATTTGTGCCTGTGGCTGGTCCGAAAGTGTTTTCTGCAGTATTGCAACGCCGATACCCAGCGCTTCCGATGCCATTGTCTGCCCGCGAACGACGAAGCGTCCGCTTTGAGACCAGCCATTCAATGTGTCGCAGAGCCTTTGCGTGTAGTCATCCCTTTCTTCCGGCTTGCTGGGGAGGATGGTGGGTACAATTCTGCGCTTCCTGGTAGGTCGAATACTCGGGATGATGACTCTTAAAGTATCGTCAATTAATGTCTTCTCCAGCGGCAAAACGTCGAAGTACTCACTGATCAAGGGCTCTATGGCCCGGTCGGCGCCGCGCACAAGCTCCTTACGGTTTGTAAGCACGTCATTCGCGTTCGTCATCGCTTCGTCGACTATGCCTGCAACTTCGCCAACGATTTGCCACGCGCGCTGTGAATCAGGCAGATCATCCGGCCAGGCGAACGGCGCACGCAGCAGTTCCTTCGCCAGAATTCTTTGCCTGCTTACGCCCCAGTTGGAGGAGGTCTGAAACAGAAAGTATTTCGCCAACGACGAACGCAGATAGGCAGCAAGAAAGATAAGCAGAGCCCGATCCTTCTCTGGTCCACTGATGCCGCGGAGCGCGTGCTGAAAAGAAACGTCAAAATCAGTAAAGGCAATTCGTTTGAAGCCCTGGGCCACAAGCACATGGGGAGCATGAAATATTCTGGTCTCAGTGTTTGAGCCGCTCCTCACCGTGAACTCGGCCGCCGGCAACTCGGCGCAGTCATCGGGGAGGATAAAGAGATCCAGTTTTGCTGACGTGGCCTTTATGAAAAGCTTTGAGGGCAACCTTATGGTCTTCGCCGCAGCGGGATCGTCACCCCTTCCAACCGGTTGCATGCCCTCAGCCATCAACCACGGCTTGGCGGATTTTTTCTCCTTCGGAGTGCGCACGTAGTCGCGCAAGCGAGGATAGCTGGAGAGGCGGTCAACCAGACGCCGGTCCCGTGCGCTGGCCCAGAATCGCTGCTTCCAGATTTGCGGTGCGTCCTTGCCTTGCAAGTCAAGCAGCACTTCGCCCACCTTGAGACGGCACCGATCTTCGGGTGGGACAGTAATGATTTCCGCTTGCATCACCAGGCGGTCGGCCTTCGGAGCCCAGTATTCGATGGTGTGTTGCTGGTTTTCGGGCGGTTCTTTTTTATACGCGAGCACAATGGCTGGATGCTTCGCCTCAGCAAAAAGGAAAAACTGGTAGTCAACCAAGTTGAGAATGTGGTCAATGGCATACCGGGTGAACAGCTGGCGCTGGAACTCACGCGCAGTGTTGCTGTGATTGAAGATTGTGCCGTGGGGCAGCACCAGACAGACTCTGCCGTCGTCTCCCGTGTGCGTAGCTGCCTTCCATACAAAGGCGGCCGCGATTTGCTTGTCGGGTATGAGGCAGTGATTAGCGGGACTGGCACACCATGCTGCCGCCGACGTTCCCTTCTTCGCACTACTACCCCACGGCGGGTTGCCCACTACCAGGTCGACGTCAACAGGGAACTCGCGGTTCTCAAGAAAGAAGTCATCACACCAGATATTGCCTTCAACCTTTTCAGCGGGCCGGTCAGGAAAATGGACCAACGCCGGTAGTTTGTAACCCTTCTCCTGCAGTTCCTGAATGTCTCGCGGTGATAGTTGGTCCAGATAAGCAAGGTAAAGGCTAAAAGCAGTGATCCGGCACGCAGTAGGATTAATATCTATCCCGTATAGTTTATCGCAGAGAATCTTTCTCAACTCTCGGGCCCTGCGATCGTTTTTTGCCTCCGGGTTTTGTTGTCGCCACTCTTCAGCAATGCGGTTGAAAAGACCGACCAGGAAAATCCCGGATCCGCATGCCGGATCGAGGAAGCGCCGTTCAAGCAGTGAAGTAAACGGCATTAGCGCGACATCGAGCACGACTTCGGCAAGAAAGCGCGGGGTGTAGAATGCCCCCTCACTCTTATCGGCGTCCTGGAGCAAACGCTCGTAAATCGCGCTGATCGCTTCAACCGGGATCGCCGAAAAGTCATAAGGCCAGAACGAGCCCTGGCCGGTAACGACATCCGTGCCTCTAAAGAAGTCGTCCAAAGGAGCAATGAAAGAAGCGTCGAAGGATTCGGCCTCGGCATCAAGATTATCGCTGAAGAGATCGCCATTGAAATCCTCGCCGAGTTGTTTGAAAAGGGCGTAGAGAGACTGTTTGGCCGCAGTCCTCGGCTGCAGGTGCAGGACATCCCGCAAGTGAGATATGTCGGGCAACCCCAAGGTGTCGAGATATCCCTGACCGACAACCTTGCGATCAAAAAGATAACAGGCAAAGACCAAACGGCAGAGCAATGCGTTTAATATTTTGGGATTGAGCTGCTCGTTCGACGAAGCTAGGATCTGGTCGCGCGTAGCCTGCAGGTTGTCCAGTAGCGTTTGATCTACACGTTGCTTAGGGTCAAAAAAGCTCTTATGCAGACGGAAATACTCACCCGATTGCACCGAAGGCAAAAACTCGAGAATTGCCGCGGAGGTTCGATCAATAACTTCTACCAAAGCGGGAATCCGGCTGGCCAGATCAGTGTGTGATGCCGGCGGTGTCAGGCCGGAGTAGATGTGGACCTGGTCCGGCGCGATGAGGACCAGGATCGGGGCGCCGCCATGGTTCCAAAATTTACGATGCAGGCTGATGACTCGAGTGGCATCTACCTGCCTGACTTGTTTGAAGTAGACGAGCAGAGCGTTCTCAGTACATAGAATCCCGTCAAGCTTCAAGAGATCGAACGCCCGGCGCATAATGTGCGCTTGCGACGCAGCGGGTCCTGATGCGTTCAGCTGGGATTTGTCGGTATAGAACACGCTTGCATCGGCGCGCCCCAGACCGAACTCTTGTTGCCAGCCATTATTTACTGAACTGCTCATGCTAATCAGGTACTCAACAGAGCGGCCACTTGTCTATATTCACCATGCCTTACTGCTAACCGGGCGTAGCCCCGTCAGTTCTTACGACGTCGCTTTGCGGATGACTTTTTTTGCGTTCGCACCTTCTTTTTCGCGACGCCGGATGATGCGGGCTCTTCATCACTCAGGACCAACATGTCGCCCGGCGTGCAGCCCAGAGCCCGGCAGATTTTTTCCAGGTTGTCGAATCTGATGCTGGTGGTCTGGCCTCGGGCAAACCGGCGCAAATTGCCCTCTGAAATACCCGTCGTCCGCGCCAGCCAGTAGCGCGATCGATCTCCCATCAGTTTCTCTAAGCAGGTTAGCAGCACGTGCGAAACAAAAATCCTCTGCATACGGTACGTACACATACGGCATATTAACATACCATACGCCCACATACTGTACGTTCTCATACTGCATGCGTGCCCGGAAATCGATCGTGCAATCACATAGAAGTGCGTGCCGCTTCTAAGGTGACCGGGCCTCGTTACTTGCAGGCCCGTCAGGCCTATGCAGGGCACACGGTTACGATAAATTGTTAGTCGGAAACAGTAGGGTCCAACCTGTAGATTCCGGGACGAGCAAGATTTTAGTGACCTTGTGCTGGAAAAGGCAAGCTGTTTCATCGATGCACCATCTGTTTGTAACGCGCAACGGAGGGACAATGGAGACAACCAGCAGCGCTTTTCAGCGGACAACCAAGCCCTCTTTGCCCGCACCTGGACGAGTTGCACAGCTGAGAGGCCGGGGGCGCACCATAGGCACACAAGCCTGTTTCAGCACGGCGCTATTTGATTAATATCACTGGAATTATGCTTGACACGTCCCTGTGCTGCCAGCAGCGCACTGGACCATGAACGCGTCGTGAGCAGGGTGTGCCCTTCTTTGTTTTCGCGCCGCAGATGTATGTGTCTGCCGTAGTAACAGGCTGCGGCGAAGATGATGAATTTGGCCCTGTTGTGGTAACAGTCCGCTGAATCACCAGCGCCTGAGGCTCACGCCTCCAGCCGCGCCCAATGAACATTCCAAACAGAACGAGACCCAGCACCGCACAAGCACGTTGCAGCCAGTGCGTTCTGCGGAGGTGTGCAGCGCACTTCTCGCAGAACCTGCGGCTGGTCCACACACGCCAGCGCAGGCGGACGATCTTCTCACCGCACTCGCTACAGAAATTCGGACGATAATTCGTGAGGACCGGCAAAGCCCTCCTATTATAGACAATTCGCGCCAAAAGCAACCGATTCCCACCTAATTGCGTCCGAAATCAGCGCGTTTGAAAAACTAACGGCCGCCGGGCATACTTGCGGGCTGATTTTCCTATGCACAAACGTTTTTATCCGATTCTTTTTGCTGTCTTACTTGCCTGCGCTCCGGTTTATGCCCAGGAGCCGGATGACGTAATTCGCACGGAAACTTCCCTCGTGCAGTTGAATGTAGGAGTGGTCGACAAGCAGGGGCGCGCGGTCACTTCGCTGACGAAAAACGATTTTGTCGTTTACGAAGATGGAGTCAAACAACCGATCCAACTCTTCGAGCCGGTCGATGCTCCTTTCAGCCTCGTGTTGATGCTCGACATGTCGGGCTCGACGATCAACTTTCGCCAGCAGTTGAAACTTGCCAGCCAGCGCTTTCTCGATGCGCTCGCGCCGGAGGATCGCGTCGCTGTCGTTCAGTTCAATAAAGACGTGAAGTCATTGACCGGCTTCACGACCGATCGCGGGAAAACTGCTTACGCGATCGAGATTGCGAACGGCGCGGGCGAGACACATTTTTACGAAGCGTTGAAGTATGCGTTGAAGGAGTTGCAGAAAGAAGGTAAGCGACGCAAAGCGATTGTGGTCTTGACTGACGGGCTCGACACGTCGCTCCGTAACTCCGATCGCGCGACGCTGGCGCACGCGCAAACAGACCAGGAAGCGCTTGCGGCCATCCAGCCTAACTCGAGCGCCGATCTGAATTACGTTCTGACGGCCGCTGATCGTCAGGGTGTCACGATTTTTCCGCTTGCCCTCCCCTCAGGAGATCCGCGCCGGCTACCGTTGCAGACGCCTAATATCGTCGGCATCTACGCCGCGGCGCGCGCCCGTTTGCAGTCGCTCGCCGATCGGACGGGCGGGCGTTTGAACGAGATCAACCGGCTGGAATACATGGCGCAGCTTTATCGCGAAGTGGCGGCCAACCTGCGCACACTCTATACCGTGGCTTACCAGGCAAAGGCCGACCGCCCTCGTGGCCAGTGGCATGAGATTAAGGTGGAAGTCGCGAATTCAGATTTGACGGCACGCACCAAGCCCGGCTATTTCGCGCGTTGATCCAAGCCGGATTTTACATCTCGCGCCGTAACAATTAGTATTAGGGCCTCGCACCCGTAGCTCAGTTGGATAGAGTACCTGACTACGAATCAGGGGGTCGCATGTTCGAATCATGCCGGGTGCACCAGCAATATCAGAGTGATTACGGCAGGTTGAAGCGCCTGCCGTTTCGTTTTCTGGCGTGAATATACATGAGAATGATCTCGGCGCGTGCGAACACTAGCCACAAAAAGCACAAAAGCACAAAAAATTTAGGATGGGGTGGTAAGCTCTTAGCACCGGGGCGTAGACTGCCGACAGGATTATGGCTGTCGTTGTGGAGGAATCGAATGGCGAAGAATTCTCAAATGCCCATGCGGACGCTGGGACACACGGGAGTGCAAGTTTCTCTCGTTGGGCTTGGCGGTTGGCACCTCGGTTTCGATTACCTCGATGAGGAACTGAGCATACGCATCATCCGCACTGCCATCGATAACGGCATCAACTTCATGGACAACTCCTGGGACTATCACGACGGCGCCAGCGAAGAGCGCATGGGCCAGGCCCTGCGCGACGGCTATCGCGAGCGCGTCTTTCTGATGACAAAGATCGACGGCCGCACAAAGCACGACGCGGCAAAACAACTCGATGAATCTCTCGAGCGTTTACAAACCGACCACATCGATCTTGTCCAACATCACGAGATCCTTCGTTACGAAGATCCGCATCGCATTTTCGACGACAAAGGCGCCAATGCGGCCCTCATCGAAGCGCGCGAAGCGGGCAAGATTCGCTTCATCGGTTTCACTGGTCACAAAGATCCTCGCATTCATCTCTACATGCTCGAAGTGGCCCGGGAAAATGGCTTCACGTTTGACACGGTGCAGATGCCACTCAACGTCATGGACGCACATTATCGAAGCTTTGAAAAACTGGTGCTGCCCGAACTGATCAAACAGAACATCGGCGTGCTGGCGATGAAGACGCTCGCAAATGGAATGATCCTCAAGTCGAATGCGGTGACGGCGGTCGAGTGTCTTCAATATGCGATGAACCTGCCGTCGTCAGTCGTGATCACGGGTTGCGAAAGCATGAAAGATCTCGAACAGGCTTTGACAGCAGCGCGCACATTCAAACCGTTAAGTGAGGAGCAGGTCCGAAGTCTGCTCGCGAGAACGGCGCAACCTGCAGCACGCGGTGAATATGAACTGTTCAAGACCACTTCGATCTACGACGGCACAGCCACCCATCCCGAATGGCTTGGCGAAGAGCCACCCGAAGTTCAGCAGGTGATACAAACGAGTTAGCCACAAAGAGGCACAGAAAGCACAAAAAAAATCTTTTAAGTTTTGTGCTTCCTGTGCCTTTTTGTGGCTAACAGTTTGTGCTATGGTATCGCCCCCAGCCCAGCGGTCCTCCCAAACTCCCGACTCGATTTTCACAAAGGAGAGATCTATTTAATGAAGCGTAACCTGATATACCGCTCTCTCGCGATTACACTCGTAGTCGTGCCCCTTCTGTTCGCAAGCGCTTCTGCCGTGTTCGCGCAACAGAATCCTAATCAAGCAAACAAGGAACTACCAATGAGAGAACTGCTGAACTTGCCTGGCAAGCTGGTGAGTGAGGCAAAGTCTGCCAGACCCACAAGCGAGCTGAAGCTGACTGGCTATCGCGTCGAAGAGTTGCAACTGCCAAACAGCCTGAACGTCGAGTTGCACGGCCAGCAGGCGGTTGTTGATCGAGCCTGGCGCGTTACAGTCAATGGTGGTCCGTTTACTGTTCGGGCAATGCCCGCCGTGATCTGGATCGACGATCAGATCGTCGGCAACGGCATTGAAAACGCAACGCTCACGCAGATCACTGCAATCACGTTCGACAGTTCACTCATACGTGAAGGAGGCGTTGTCTCAGTGTCTTATGGTGACGATAAAGAGACGCGAGTGAGAGTTCCTGAGCGACTCCAACTGAAGCGTGAAGGAGGCAAGCAATGAGAACCATGACCCGAACCCGCATCCTCGCGTTTTCTACTTCGTTCCTGTTTCTGCTAACTCTTGTGGTGCGCACCGGAGTGGCACAAGTGCCGGATCCCGGCGTGCGCGGCTCGTTGCCGGTGACGCGCGAAGAATACAACTTTGGCGACACCGCATTTCAACCCAGCAACTTTCCCGGTCCAGTGGAGCTGCGTGCTTCCATTCACTATCCCACGAACTTGCCCGGGGGACCATACCCGGTAATCGTTTTTCTACATGGCCGTCACGGAACTTGTTTCAAGGGCAGTGCTGAAAAACTCGAATGGCCCTGCACAGCCGGAAGCCAGCCCATCCCGAGTTTTCAGGGATACGATTACATCGGTGAAGTGCTTGCGAGCAATGGTTACGCGGTCGTGTCGATCAGCGCCAACGGAGTAAATGCGGTCGATAACAGCGTGTTCGATCTTGGCGCCCTCGCGCGCGCTGAGTTGATTCAGAAACATCTCGACATTCTGAAGGGCTTCAATACCACTGGCGGCGCACCTTTCGGCACCAAGTTTGTCGGTAAACTCGACTTGACCCGCGTCGGCACGATGGGCCACTCGCGCGGTGGCGAGGGCGTGGTGCGACACTATGTGCTTAACAACTCGTTAGGCGCACCATATGGCATCAAGGCAGTGTTTCCGCTCGCACCGGTCGACTTCAACCGCTTCGTCGTAAACAATGCCGCTCTCAATGTGATGCTGCCTTACTGCGACGGCGACGTGAGCGACCTGCAGGGCGTTCACTTCTACGACGATGCTCGTTACAACGTTCCCGGCGATCAAGCTCCGAAGCACTACGAGCTCGTGATGGGCGCCGATCACAATTTCTTCAACACCGTCTGGTCGCCTTCGAGCGGGATTCCGGGTGCCACAAATGATTGGTCGTTCGTTCCCAGCGGCAATAATGACCCTCAGTGCGGTACTGTTGCCGGTAATCAACGGTTAACCGAAGAGCAGCAACGCGGCACCGGCCTGGCGTACATGACGGCTTTCTTCCGTGCCTACGTCGGAGGTGAAACTCAGTTCATACCGATACTCACGGGAGATGCGCCACCGCCACCTTCAGCGCTAAACAACGCGCTGTTTGTTTCGTATCACGCACCGGCGAGCAAGCGCTTCGATGTGAACAGGTTGCTGAACGACTCTAATCTAACAACTAATACTACCGGCGGCGCCGTAACGCAGACGGGCCTTTCACCGTATTCATTGTGTGGAGGTGAAGCGCCTCAACCAGCGCAGTGTCTGCCGGGCCAGCCAACCCAGCGGCAGCCGCATACGACCCCGAGTGCGCGTTCGCCAATGCGAGGCTTGAGCCAACTCATCACTGGTTGGAACGACGTCACGGGCAATTTCACAAACAATATCCCGGCGTCACTGGGTAACGTTTCGACGTTCCAGGCAGTGCAGTTTCGTGTTTCGGTGAACTTTGCCGACGCGCGAAATGGCGGCTTGCCGCAGGACTTCCGAGTAGCACTGACTGACGCGTCGGGAGCAAGCACATCGGTTCGCGTCAGCGACTTTTCGGGAGCACTCTATTTTCCGCCGGGTGCAATAAGAGCGGTTCCTAAGATCGTGCTGAATACAGTGCGCATACCTTTGAGTGCTTTCAACGGAGTGAACCTGAAGGCCGTTCGATCGGTCCAGTTTACTTTCAACGAGCGATCTCAGGGTGGAATCTTGATCACTGACGTGGCGTTCGCATCCGCGCCATAAGAGGAGGATAATTTCAGCCACGGATCCCACGGGTAATCCGTGTTATCCGTGGCTTTCATGTTGATAAATTTGAATCCTCTTTCGATTTTTGTTTGATTTCACCAGAGCATCGTCTCGTGCAGTGAAGTTAAGTTACTCATATAAGCCTTCTTAACGATCCGTACTCACCATGGAATAATCATTGCCTCGCGTATAGACGACTCTAATTCGTCTGCAAAGTTTTGCAGGACAATACAAGACTTCATACTGCGTTCTCCGGGCCGTCATCATTCCACAAAAAAACAAACGACCGGCCATCAGTCGTTTTCGAAGAGGGAGAATGCTTATGAAAGCAACCAGACTAGCAACGCTACTGACCCTACTGTTCGCATGTCTGTGCTGTCCCGTCCTGGCCCAAACCTCCGGCTCGATCTCGGGTGAAGTCAGGGACGAGAAACAGGCAGTCATCACCGGCGCCACGGTGACCATGCGCAACATCCAGACTAATGAGACGCGCACCGCACAGACCAACTCCGACGGTCGCTATCACTTCGCGAGTGTGCCCGTAGGCGCATACGAGATCACAGTCGAGAGCACCGGCTTTGCAAAGTATCAGCAATCCGGAATCACGCTCGCCCTAAACCAGAGCGCCGTGGTCGACGTCACGATGAAACCGGGCGCCGTCCAGGAAGTGGTGAACGTCGTCGAAAACGCTTCGATGTTGAATACCTCGACGCCTGAAGTCGGTACACGTTTCGACGAGAAGCGCCTGGCCGAATTGCCCCTGGCGACGACTCGCAACGTTTACAACATCGCGCTATCAGCTCCTGGCGTAAGCCAGTTGAATTCCGGACAGAGCGCCTTCGCCGGCGGAACCAATTTCTCTTCAAACGGCGGACGAACTCGTTCCAACAACTTCATGATCGACGGTCAGGACAACAACAATTTTGGTGTTGCCGGATCGACGATTCCCCTGAACAACCCTGACGCGATTCAGGAAGTGCGTTTGATAACCAACCAGTTCAGTGCTGAATACGGCCGCAACTCCAGCGCGGTCTTCAACGCCATTACGCGCAGTGGCACGAACCAGTATCACGGCTCAGGCTTCTGGTTTCACAACGACAACGCGCTGAACGCGTGCAGCAATACTCAGAAAGCCGGCGCGAATGGCTTCTGCAATCCGAACGCGACCGATCCATCGCATCGCAAGGCTCCGTTCCGCATTGAAAATCAGCTAGGCGGAACAATCGGTGGCCCGCTGCACCTGCCGCGTTTTGGCGAAGGTGGCCCAACCTACATCAGCGGCAAAGATCGGACGTTCTTTTTCTTCGCGCTCCAGCGCTGGTGGGACCGGCAGCTCGGCGTCGGCCAGACACTGAATGGCGCACCCACGGCTGCAGGCAAAGCGATCATCCAGCAGGCCGCCGGTGATTTACCACAAGTGCGCGCCTTGCTCGACTTCCTTCCCGCCGCGGCAACTCCGTTGAATCAGACCGTCAGGTTTCAGCGCAACGGGCAAACTTTTGTAGTGCCGGTTGGCTCATTGACGGGCTCACAGTCTTCCACATATGACGACTGGCAGACTTCGATCCGGATCGATCATCGTTTCGGCGACAAGCACACGCTGAATGGTCGTTATCTTTACCAGGACTCGGGCGCGCTCGGCAGTATTCCGGGCGTGGCAGCTTCACAGATTACGCCGCCGGGATTCTCGTCGATCGTGCCTTCGCGAACACAGGGCGTGAATCTGCAATTCACGAGCGTGCTCTCGCCGAAATGGATCAACGAGGTGCGCGGCGCGTTTTTGCGCAGCGCTTCGGCTACGATTGCGCTCGATCCGCGTTCAGAGTTGATCCCGTCGATGGAAGTTGTTGAACTGGGCCTGAGTGGCTTTAACGCGGGTCCAACTCGTACCGCCATCGGACTCGGCGTAAACCTGCCGCAGAACCAGGTCCGAAATACCTATCAGCTCCAGGACAACGTCTCTTACTCGACCGGAAATCACGCCTGGAAGTTTGGTGCTGACATCCGTCGCAACCAGCTTCATCAACTCTTCAAACCAACGACGCGCGGATTGCTCGAGTATGCTTCGCTCGATTTTCTCGTCAAGGATCTCGCGACGCGGGCGAACATCAACAAAGACCTGCCGGGAACAGCACGAGTGCTGCACAGCGATTGGCATGACTTCTTCTTCTTCGGCCAGGACGAATGGAAAGTTAAGCCAAATCTGACGCTGACGCTCGGGATGCGCTACGAAAACGCCGGCCAGCCGATCGAAGGTCTGGTTGATTACAACAAACCGGTGCTCGCGTTGGCCAACAACGATCCGCGCTTCGTGGTGCGTCCGATCCCGGGCCGCGATAACAACAACTTCCAGCCACGTCTTGGTTTCAACTGGAATCCGCAGACTCGCAATAGCGGCGTCATCGGCTGGCTCACGGGCGGAGACAAGCTGGTAGTGCGTGGCGGCTACACGCGGACTCACGACTACGCTTACACAAACATCCTGCTCAACATCTGGAGCTCCTTCCCGTTCGTAGCTGCGGTCTCGTCGTTCCCGACTGTCTCAGCACAGAACCTGCAAGGACAAACTGTCAGTGTGATCGCGAATGGATTCACGGTGCTTCAGAACCCGCCGTTCAATCCTGATACGGTGAATCGAACAATCGTCGACGGCGATTTCCACATGCCGGTCTACGATTCTTACAGCCTCGAAATTCAACGCGAGTTTACGCGTGACCTCGTGTTGCGGGTTGGTTACGTCGGCACGAAGGGAACAGGTTTGTTTGAGTCCGTCGATGCCAATCCGACGCGTATTGGCTGCACGACCGCGACGGCCGCGAATGGCTTCTGTCGCTCGATTCCGAATCAGGGACCGACGCGCCTGCGCACAAATTCAGGCTCATCGATCTATCATTCGCTGCAAACGAGTCTCGAAAAGCGCTTGAGCAGTGGATTCAGTGCTGGTTTGCATTACACGTACAGCACCTTCATCGATACGATGTCTGAAATCTTCAACGTATCGTCAGGTGAGATTGCGGTAGCTCAGGACTCGTACAATCGACGTAACGATCGGGCGCGGTCAAGTTTTGATCGCCCGCATCGTCTGGCAGGAAACTTTGTTTACGAGCTGCCTTACTTCCGAGATCAGAAAGGTGCGACCGGACTGATTCTCGGCGGCTGGCAGTTTAACTCGCAGTTCTCGTTGCAAAGTGGTTCGCCGTTCACGCCCTTGAATGGTTCGGATCCAGCGATCGCGCTGGCCAGCATCTCTTCGCTGGTCGGCAATGCGATCAGGCCAAACCTGAACACGAATCTCGATCTGTCGTCGATGAGTGTGGAAGAAATACTCCGCGCCGGCGGGCGTTCGCTCTTCTCGACCATAACAGCGGCACAGCGAGTCGGCAATGCGGGACGAAACATCCTGCGCTCCGATGGAATCAACAACATTGACTTTGGCCTTTTGAAGAACACGCGGATCGGTGAGAATCAACGCTTGCAGCTCCGTGCTGACTTCTTCAATTTCACTAACTCTCGAGACTTCGGTATCCCGAACTCGACGGTTACATCTTCAAACTTCCTGAATCAGTGGGGTACAGACGGCGGCAATCGGCGTATTATTGTCGGCGTACGCTACGTGTTCTAGGAGGAAGAATAGTGCCACGGATTTTCACGGAAGAACACGGATTAAATCAGTGTTTATCTGTGAAGATCCGTGGCTTAATTTTACTCTTAACGACGACGGTTCTCGTGAGTGCACAGGAGCCGAGCGGCGTCGAAGTGGTCAAAGCAAGCTGGAGCAAAGTACGCATCGGCTGGGAACGCGATCCATTTGGCGGCCCGCTTGAGAACTTCGATGAGATGCGTTCACGCGTGCGCAACGAGCGGCGCGTCGCGACCGGTGGCGGCGAGCGTGCGCAGCGCGAAGCTAAAGCTGACGAGGCAAATCTCGCGAAACAACGAGAGAAGGCTGTGCCGCCAAAGTACTATTTCATTTACAAGACAAAGATCAAAAACAATCATCCCTCTGCGATTACTCAGATCGATTGGGACTACGTCTTCTTCGACCGTGGCACTGAGAACGAAGTGGGAAGGCAGCAGTTCACGAGCGACGAGCAGATTGGGCCAGGCAAGACGAAAGAGCTGACAGTCACCATCACCACACCACCCACGCGCACCGTCAGCGTCACTTCACTGAATCTCGAAGAGCACGACCGCTTCACCGAGAAGATATTACTGGTGCGGATCAAATTCGCCGATGGGCGCGTCTGGCCATTTCAGTAGCCACAGATTTCACGGATTACACTGATTTATCCGTGATATCCGTGTTATCCGTGGCATCTAAAGCAGCCTGCGCAGCAGCGAGGCGAGCTACCGGAACACGGAACGGCGAACAGCTCACGTAATCGAGTCCGATCTCATTACAAAACGCGATCGATTGCGGGTCGCCACCATGCTCGCCGCAAATACCGACCTTCAGATCCGGCTTCTGACTGCGCCCGCGCTCCGTGCCCATTCTAACAAGCTGGCCCACGCCGTCGCGATCCAGCACCTGGAACGGATCGTCTTTCACGATCTTCCGCTCGATGTAGTTCGGCAGGAAACGGCTCGAATCGTCGCGGCTTAATCCAAACGTAGTTTGCGTCAGGTCGTTTGTACCGAACGAGAAAAACTGCGCATGCTTCGCGATTCGATCCGCCGTCAACGCCGCGCGCGGCAACTCGATCATCGTTCCCACGATGTACTCGATCGTCATCCCGTGCTCGCCCATCACCTGCCGCGCGACTTCATGAATGAGTTCAGACTGCTGGCGCAACTCTTCACTAAGCGACACCAGCGGCACCATGATCTCGAGTTCCACTTTCTTGCGTTCACCCTGCACCTGGCACGCCGCTTCGAAGATCGCACGACACTGCATCTTCGTCACTTCCGGAAACAGCAGACCAAGCCGGCAACCACGAAAGCCGAGCATCGGATTAGCTTCGCGAATGCGATTGACTTGTCGCAGCAGCGCCCGCTTGTGATCGATCTCGTCGAGCACCTGATCCATATCGATCAACGAGCCCGCGCCTTTCAGTTTCATCTTCAACTCGGCGAGCTCACTCCCAAGCTCCTCCGCGTTAGGCAGAAACTCATGCAACGGCGGATCGAGTAAACGAATCGTGACCGGCAATCCGGCCATCTCCCGAAAGATACCGATGAAGTCGCCGCGCTGGAGCGGCAACAGCTTTTCGAGCGCCTTCTCACGCGCGCCGACGCCCTCCGACAGGATCATCTCGCGCATCGCTGCCAGCCGCTGATCGCCGAAGAACATGTGCTCCGTGCGACACAAGCCGATTCCTTCAGCGCCAAAACTTCGCGCCGTCTTCGCATCGAGCGGCGTGTCGGCGTTTGCCCTCACACGCAGACGCCGGAAATGATCGGCCCATGTCATGAGCTTGTAGAAATCGTTGCCAAGCGTCGGTTGAATCGTCGGCACCTGGCCCAGAAACACGCGACCGGTCGAGCCGTCAACTGTGATCCACTCGCCTTTCGTTACGACAGTTGCATCGACTGTGAATTGCTGCTGGCCGTAGTCAATATTCAACGCATTCGCGCCACTGACGCACGTCTTGCCCATGCCGCGCGCAACCACAGCCGCGTGACTCGTCATGCCGCCACGCGCAGTGACAATCGCCTGCGCTGCAACCATGCCGTGAAAATCGTCAGGACTCGTTTCCTGCCGCACGAGCACAACGCGCTTGCCTTCGCGCGCCATCTCTTCCGCTTCATCAGGACTGAAAACTACCTGGCCCTGCGCCGCGCCCGGACTCGCCGGAAGACCGGTGGCAAGCACTGTTGCGTTTGTTTTTGGATCGACTGTCGGATGGAGCAGTTGATCGAGTTGTTCGGGAGTGACGCGCTTTACGGCCGTCGCTTTGTCGATGAGTTTTTCATAAACCATCTCCACCGCGACGCGCACTGCTGCGGCGCCGCTGCGTTTGCCGGTGCGCGTTTGCAGCATCCAGAGTTTGCCGCGCTCAATCGTAAACTCGCAGTCCTGCATATCGCCGTAATGCTTTTCGAGCAGGTCCGTGATTGAAGCAAACTGATCGTACACTTCGGGCAGCTCTTTCTTCAGTTGATTGATCGGGTTCGGAGTGCGAATGCCGGCGACGACGTCTTCGCCTTGCGCATTCAGCAGGTACTCGCCGTAGAGTTCTTTCTTGCCGGTTGAAGGATTACGTGTGAACGCCACACCAGTGCCACTACCGGCGCCCATGTTTCCGAAGACCATTGCCTGCACGTTGACCGCGGTGCCCAACGTGTCAGGGATGCGATTGATGCGACGGTAGTCGATGGCGCGACGGCCCATCCAGGAGTTGAACACCGCTGCGATCGCGACACGGAGTTGCTCGTAAGGATCTTCGGGAATCGCAGACTGTTCAGTCAGGATGATCTGCTTCTCAGCGGTGATGATCTCGCGCAGGTGATCGGCAGCGAGATCCGTGTCGCGCCCGCCCTGCGTCTGTGCCTTGAAACGATCGAGCACGCGCTCAAACTTCTCGTGCGCGACGCCCATCACAATCTCGCCAAACAACGACGCAAAGCGGCGATAAGCATCGAGCGCGAAACGGAGGTCGCCGGTCTGTTCCGCGAGACCTTGCACTGTCTCCTCGTTCAACCCGAGATTCAGCACGGTATCCATCATTCCCGGCATCGAGAACGCGGCGCCCGAACGCACCGACACGAGCAGTGGATTCTTCGGATCGCCGAAGCGCTTCCCCACCTTTTCCTCGATCTTTCGCAAGCCCTCCTGCACCTGTTCCCACATGCCTTCCGGGAAATTCTTGTCGTTTTCAAAGAACGCGTTGCAGGCTTCGGTGGTCACGACGAGGCCGGGCGGGACGGGCAGTCCGGCTTGCGTCATCTCGCAGAGACCCGCGCCTTTTCCGCCGAGAAGTGACTTATCGTCGCCGGGGCCGTCGTCGAAAAGGTAGACCCACTTATGTGTTTTTGGCTCGGTTATCTCCGGGGATTCTTCGGTTACAGTGCTCATACTTTGCAAATTATCAGATTTACCAACCTGTGTCATCCGTGTCATCCGTGGCTAATAACGGTAAACTAAATGGCGCCATGCCAAATGTAACGAGCCTGAATGTAAACGGGAAGAAGCTGCGCGTGGATGTCGAGGCGCAGACGCCGCTGCTCTATGTCCTGCGCGATCACCTGAACATGACGGGGACGAAATACGGTTGCGGTGAGTCGCGCTGCGGTGCGTGTAGTGTGCTCATCGATGGCCAGGTGATGCGTTCCTGCGTGACTCCGGTCAGCCGAGTGAACGACAAGCAGATCACGACTATCGAGGGTTTGGAGAAAGACGGCAAGCTAACGGCGTTACAGGAAGCGTTTCTGAAAGCTGACGCGCTGCAATGCGGCTATTGCACGTCGGGAATGATCGTCGCGGCGACGAGCCTCTTGAATAAGAATCCGAAACCGACGCGCGAAGAGATCGTCAAGCACATGGACGCGAACATCTGTCGCTGCGGTACGTACCTGCGCATCGTCAACGCGATCGAGCTTGCCGCGGGCACCGCGAAGGAGGTGTCCTCACAATGAACGACGATCTCGAACTCGAACTTGAGCGGTACGAGCTCTTCGCCGGGCCTCTTTACAACTTCAACTTCAACCGGCGCCAATTCCTCAAAGCTTTCAGCGGCGGCATCGCTCTGATCGTGCCCGCGTCGAACCTGATCGCGCGCACGCTACAGCAGGGTGAATCAGGACGCGTTCGACCGAGTGAGCGCATCCCGAATGAGATCGGCGCCTGGATCCAGATCGACGAAGCCGGCCTGGTTTCAGTGTTCACTGGCAAGGTTGAAATCGGTCAGAACATACGCACGTCACTCACACAGGCAGTTGCCGAAGAGTTGCACGTGCCGCTCAACGTGGTACGCGTCGTCATGGCCGATACAGACTTGACGCCGTTCGATGCCGGCACGTTCGGCAGCCGCACGACGCCGACGATGGCGCCGCAGTTACGTAAAGCGGCGGCAGCCGCGCGTGAGACGCTAATCGCGCTTGCGGCCGAACAGTGGAAAATCGAGCCGAGCGCGGTTCGCATCGTGAATGCGCGTTTAGTCAATCACGATTCTTCGAAATCGCTGACGCTCGCGGAAGTAGCGAAAGGCCACAAACTCGTTAAGACGATTCCCGCAGACGTTGCGATCACGCCAGCGAAAGAGTGGACGATTGCGGGCACGTCTGTTCCGAAGGTCGACGGCCGTGACTTCGTCAACGGAAAGCACCAGTACACGACTGACATGCGGCGCGACGGAATGTTGTATGGACGCGTAGTGCGACCATCAGCGCTCGAAGCAACACTTGTCTCGACTGACACTAAAGCGGCAGAGGCGATGCCGGGTGTGGTCGTCGTTCGCGACGGCGACTTCATCGGTGTTGCCGCGCCGGATCGAGACACTGCGATACGTGCCGAGAAAGCGATCGCCGTCCATTGGAAAGCTCCGGGACAGCCGGGCAACGATGAGCTGTTTGATTATCTGAAGAAGAACGCCGCGCCCGCGCGCAACAGTCGTCCGGTCGGCTCCATTGCTGACGGCATGGCCGCCGCAGACAAGAAACTCGCACAGACGTATACGATCGCTTACATCGCGCATGCGCCGCTCGAGCCACGTGCGGCTCTTGCTGAATGGAATGATGGCAAGCTGACGGTTTGGACCGGCACGCAGATCCCGTTTGGCGTCAAAAGTGAACTGGCCGAAGCGTTTCACATTCCGGAAGAGAAGGTGCGCGTGATCGTGCCTGATACGGGTTCGGGGTACGGCGGCAAGCACACGGGCGAGTGCGCAGTGGAAGCAGCGCGGCTCGCGCGCGCGGCGGGCAAGCCAGTCAAACTCGTCTGGACTCGCGAGGAAGAATTCAGTTGGGCTTACTTTCGTCCGGCTGGTGTGATCGAAGTCAGCAGTGGCGTGAAGAACGATGGCACAGTGACGGCGTGGGAGTTTCACAACTACAACTCGGGGCCGTCGGCGATTCAGCCAAAGTACGACTTTCCCAACCAGGACGTCCAGTTTCACAGCAGCAAGTCCCCTTTGCGGCAAGGCTCGTATCGCGGCCTTGCGGCGACCGCGAACCACTTCGCGCGTGAAGTGCACCTGGATCAGTTGGCCCAACTGGTCAACATGGACCCGGTGGCATTTCGTTTAAAGAACATCAAGGACGAGCGGCTGAAGGGCGTGTTGGAAGCCGCAGCGAATAAGTTTGGGTGGGAAAGATCGCGCGGGAAAAAGAGTGAAGGCGTCGGGCGCGGCATTGCGTGTGGTTTTGAGAAGGGGAGCTATGTTGCGACGGCGGCTGAGATCTCAGTTGATGCAAAGACGGGGCGAGTAAAGCTGGAGCGCGTGGTTGAGAGTTTTGAGTGTGGCGCGATCGTCAATCGGATGCATCTGCATAATCAGGTTGAGGGCGCGGTGGTGCAGGCTATTGGTGGAGCGCTGTTTGAGAATATTCAGTTTAAAGATGGGCAGATTCTGAATGGGAAGTTTTCGCGTTACCGATTGCCGCGGTTTAGTGACGTGCCCGCGATCGAGATCGTACTGCTGGATCGAAAGGATCTCCCATCCGCGGGTGCTGGCGAGACGCCGATCGTCGGCCTCGCCCCGGCGGTCAGCAACGCGATATTCGATGCTACGGGTAAGAGAATCAGATCGATGCCAATGACTGCTTGAAAGCGCGTGCGATTGTGGTTGTGAGCGGGCCGCCTTCAACCGCGTATCGCCGAAAGTCGAACGTCGTCACCGGCGCGACGCCGAGGCTCGATGACGTCAAAAAGATCTCATCCGCATCCGTCAAGTCGAGCATCTCGTAATTCCCTTCCAGCAGCGGAATGAAATGCTTGTTCGCAATCTCGATCACACATGCGCGTGTGATGCCCGCCAGCGCGCCCGTGCTCAACGCCGGCGTATGAAGCGTACCATTCTTCGCCCAGAATAGATTCGCCGTCGTCGCCGACACGATCTCACCACGCTCATTCAGCACCACCGCCTCATCGAAGTCACGGCTTTGCGCCTCTTCCCACGCCAGCACGTGATCGAGATAGTTCAGGCTCTTGATTCCCGCGAGCGGAGAGAACGTGTTGACGCGATAAGGCGAGACAGCGAGCGACAATCCCGTCGGCGAGAGCTTCTGCGGCTCACCTGTCATGATCAGCAGATCAGTCTTCTTCGCGCCCGGCGCCTTCGTCTTCCAGATGTCGCGGCCGTGGCGCGCGAGCAGTATCACGCGCGCACGGCCTTCCTGCACCTGGTTGACGGCGATCAACTTGTGCAGCGCGTCGCCGACGTTCTTTTCAGTGCAGCCGGTGTGATCGATGTCGAGCTTATCGGCGTGTGCGGCGAGGCGGTGCCAGTGGTTGGACCACAGAAACGGTTTTACGTTGTAGACTGCGAGAGTAGTGAAGACGCCGCGCCCGTAGAGCATGGCCGAAGAGACCGGCGCGACGCGCGCTTTCGTCGCCTCAACCATGGTTTTGTTGAGGTAGATGACGGGGTGCACAGGTTTACGCGGATTAAAACGCGGATTACGCGCCTACAACTTCGGCCTGGAGCTTAACCGAGAGAGCACTACGCCAGGCTGCTTCCAAGTCAGATACTTCCGTCGCCACTGCAGCGTTTCTATTTACGGTAATCTGCAAACGAGTTCCACCGACGCGCCCGAGAATCGCAAACGGAGCGTTGTTGTGCTCGGCGATCTCCTGCATCGCGCCGGTGTCGGCGGCGTCGAAGCTGATGATGATCCGTGACGGAGATTCACTAAAAAGCAACGCCGTGGGACCAAGCGCTCCTTCTAGATTCGCCTCAGCGCCAATCGCTTCACGTCCCAACGACGAGAAACACGACTCTGCCAACGCGACTGCCAGTCCACCGTCGGAGCAGTCGTGTGCCGAAAGTAAGACGCCAGCCTCGGCCGCGGCGACACAGGCCTTCTGTACTGCCAGCTCACGCTCCATATCGAGCTGCGGCACTTTTCCTGCCGCAGCGATCTCAGCCGTCGTAGTACCTGCTATGCTGACCGCGTACTCGCTCATCGACAGATCGTCGTGAGTCGTTCCGAGCAGCGCGATCACGTCGCCTTCTTTTTTAAATCCCGGTGAGACTGTGCGCCTGACGTCCTCGATCAAACCCACCATTCCGATCACCGGTGTCGGCAGAATCCCGCGGCCTTCAGTCTCGTTGTAGAACGAGACGTTTCCGGAAACGACCGGCGTTTCGAGGGCGCGACACGCTTCGGCCATCCCATCGACTACTTCCGAGAACGACCACATCACTTCCCGTCGCTCAGGCGAAGCGAAGTTCAGACAGTTTGTAATCGCAATCGGGCGTGCGCCCACGCACACGACATTGCGCGCCGCTTCAGCAACGATCAACTTCGCACCTTCACGAGGATTCGCAGCGCAGTAACGCCCGTTGCCATCGAGCGTCATTGCGAGCGCACGCCGTGTTTCCTTGATTCGTACCACCGCGGCATCAGCGCCTGGCAGGATCGCAGTGTTCGTCCGGACCATATGATCGTATTGTCGGTAAACCCAATGCTTGGAGGCGATGTTCCCCGACCCAAGCAATCGCAACAAATCTGAACCTAAATCCGCGCTCTCGATCCGCGTCATCTGCGGCTCCTGCTTCGCGAAAGGTGCCATCGGCCGCTCGTACCGCGGCGCTTCATCAGTCAATGCTTCGACCGGAATGTCCGCCACCATCTCGCCATTGTGAACGACCTGCATGCGCCCCGTATCGCGCACGCGGCCGATAACAACCGCATCCAGATCCCACTTGCGAAAGATGTCGACAACTTCGCGCTCGCGGCCCGAGTGGGCCACGATCAGCATGCGCTCCTGGGATTCTGACAGCAGCATCTCGTAAGCCGTCATGTTCTGCTCGCGTTGCGGAACGAGCGACAAATCCAACTCGATGCCGGTCCCTGCACGCGCGGCCATCTCACACGAAGAAGACGTCAAACCCGCGGCGCCCATGTCCTGAATGCCGGCGACAGCGCCACTGCGCATCGCCTCGAGACACGCTTCGAGCAAAAGTTTCTCGAGAAAAGGATCGCCCACCTGCACCGTCGGCCGTTTCTCGAGGGCTTCTTCGTCAAACTCCGCGGACGCCATCGTCGCGCCATGAATTCCATCGCGTCCGGTTTTTGCGCCGACGTAAAGCACGGGATTGCCGACCCCCGTCGCCTTGCCGAAAAAGATCTGATCGTGCCGCACGAGTCCGAGTGCGAACGCATTCACCAACGGATTCAACGCGTAAGCATCGTCGAACGCTACTTCACCACCGACAGTCGCAACACCAAATGCGTTTCCGTAATGCGCGATGCCCGCGACTACGCCCGCCAGCAAGGATCGATTACGACGGCCATGCTGCGGGTGATCGAGTGAGCCAAAGCGCAGGCTATTCATCGACGCCACCGGACGTGCGCCCATCGTGAAGATGTCGCGCAGGATTCCCCCGACGCCGGTCGCTGCACCCTGAAACGGCTCGATGAATGATGGATGATTGTGCGACTCGATCTTGAAAGCGGCGCACCAGCCGTCGCCGAGATCGACGACGCCCGCATTTTCGCCTGGCGGCACGATCACGCGCGGTCCAGTCGTAGGCAAACGCTTCAAGTGAACGCGTGATGATTTGTACGAGCAGTGCTCAGACCACATGACCGAAAAGATACCGAGCTCGACCAGGCTCGGTTCACGGCCCAACAGTTCCTTTATTCGCTCGAATTCTTGCTGTGTGAGGTTATGGGCGGAGATAACTTCGGCAGTAATCATCAGGAAGTGGGCTTTTCCCTAATCGCCTTTCTTGACCACCTTCTCAATTGCCTGGCGCAGCTCGGCGGTGTCGACGCGCCCGATGTGCTTGTAAACGACCTCGCCTTTTTCGTTGTACAGAAAAGTTGCCGGCAGGTCGCCTTGCCATCTTTTGTCGACGAGGTTGATGGCGGGCTCGGGATCAGAGACGTTGAGCAGGTAAGCCGGCATCGTCGCGTTCATCGCAGTCAGAAACTTCGGCACGCCAGTTTTGATCTCAGTCATGTCGTCAAGCGAGACGGTGACAAAGTCGAGCGAGCGCGGACGATACTCCTGATCGATCTTCACGAGATCGGGAAACTCATCGCGACAGGGGTCGCAGAACGTGGCCCAGAAGTTAACGAGCAAAGGACGCTCGTGTGGCTGCGTGAGCAAAGCTTTGAGCGCGTCAGTATCGATTGCCGATACAACCGGCGCCGCTTTCGCAGTGCCGTACTTGCGCTTTTGGGCCGGCGCCGCAAAACTCACCGCAAGGCACAGTGCAACTGGAATGATCGCTTTTGAAAAACGCATTTCTTTACGCTCGCTTGATAGTGCAGCCGAATGCCTTGGCTTCGGTCTTTTCAATCGCCTTGCCCGCGAGGGCGGCGTCTAAAGCGTTGCGGAGATCGTTGGTCTCAACTTGCGCGGCGTTGCGCGAGTTGTCGATGCGCCCGTGATAAAGCAGCTTGTTATTGGCGTCGAGGAAGTAAGCTTCGGGCGTCACGCTCGCGCCGAGCTTGTCAGCGATCTTGTTGCTCGGATCCTTCAGAATCGTGAACGACAGATTGTGTTCGGTTGCGTGTGCTTTGACTGCCGCCGCATCTTCGGAGGCGTTCGCGTTGATACCGATCACGGCGATGCCCTTAGCCTTGTAGTCCTCGGCGAGTTTCGCCATGCGCTCGTTGTAAGCATTGGAGACCGGACACTGAACGGCGATGAATATCAGCACCGTGCCGTTTTTTCCGGCGAGCGATTTCAGCGAGTGATCTTTGTTGTCTACGTCGGGGAGCGTGAAGTCTTCAATCGTAGAACCAATCGCAGGTGGCGCCGGAACTTCGCCCGTCGCTCGTGCCGCAGCGGCGATGACCGCGCTCGCAATTACAAACAGCGACAGCGCGAGGATCGATACGTTTCTCGTCTTCATTTGGAATCTCCTTCCGCAGAGTACACAGATTACACAGATAAGACCGATTGAGCAAATCCGTATAAACTGTGTAATCTGTCGATGATGTCAGAGACGATAGAGCAGGCGCTGCCGGTTCCAGTCAGGATGGATGCGGATGAGAGTTATACCGGTCGTGGGGTCACGATCGCCTTTCTCGACTCCGGTTTTTACGCTCATAACGACCTCACTAAGCCAACGAATCGCATCCTCGCGTATCACACAATTTTCGACGAGCCTTCATCGCTGCTAAAGCCCGACGTCGCAAGCTGGCACGGCATGATGACGTCTGTCGTGGCCGCCGGAAATGGTCATCTGTCGGACGGCTTCTATCGCAGCATCGCGCCGGAAGCAAACGTCGTGCTTGTTAAGATCGGGAAGACGGGACGCATTCCGGAACGCAACATCGAAACCGGACTGCGCTGGGTGTTTGAAAACAGAGACAAGTACGACATTCGTATCGTTAACATTTCTGCGGGCGGCGACTTCGAGCAGTCTTATTTGGACAACTCGCTTTGCCAGTTAGTTGAGAAAGTTGTGAAAGCAGGCGTGACGGTGGTTTGTGCTGTTGGGAACGCCGGACTCCTGCCGGGACATCCGGTATTGCCGCCGGCGAGTGCGCCGTCGTGCATCGCAGTAGGCGGTCTTGACGATCAGAACTCACTCGATCGCGCGCGCCGGGGAATGTATCGTTCGTCGTATGGACCAACCATCGATGGATTGCAAAAGCCGGAAGTGATCGCGCCGGGGATCTGGGTCGCCGGCCCAATCCTGCCGCACACGCCAACGGCAGACGAAGCGCGGCTGTATGCCAAGCTCGACGAAGCGGCCGACGAAGATCTTCGCGAGATCCTCCTGTCGCAAAAGGGTATAGATAAAGATCTCGACGAAGCGCACGACCTGCCCGTGTCGCTGTTGAGGCAGTTGATCACGATCAAGCTGCGCGAAGGCAACGTAATCAACCAGCACTATAAGTTTGTCGATGGAACCTCGTTCGCGGCGCCGATCGTTTCCTCGATCATCGCCTGCATGCTGGAAGCAAATCCGAAGCTCACGCCGCAGCAGGTGAAGCGCATTCTGATCGACACGGCAGAGCGCGTTGCGGGAGTGGAGGTGGATCGACAAGGCTGGGGCGTGGTCGTGCCACGAAGAGCCGTCGAAGCCGCAAAGAGGCACAAAAAAGATTAGCCCACAAAAGGCACAAAATAGAATTAGGAAAAGCTTTTGTACTTTTTGTGCCTTTTTGTGGCACAATTCCGGCCACCCAAAAAACCCACAAGAAGATTGGAGAGTGTTTGAGTTCGTATGTCTGAGAATGAAACCGCAGTTGGCGCGGCGCCGAGCCCCGAGGCGAGCACCGAAGAGATCACATATCACGCAGTGGAGAAAGATGGAGTAGTCACTGCCATTTGGGAGATGCAGGGTCGTAAGCACCTGCGCACGATCGATCCACGCTCACGCCAGGGACAGGATATCCTTCGTCTTTACACTACCGAGCATCACGACGAAGCCGCAGCCTCCTAAACCGAAAAGCAGTTGCGTATGATACGGCCTGCCTCCGCTGCTGAAGCCGATGCACTGACACACCTTGCGCTCGATGCCAAACGTCATTGGGGCTATCCCGAGCACTGGATCAAGCACTGGGAAGCAGACCTCACCATCACGCCTGAATTCATTCGCGATAATCACGTCTACGTCGCCGAAGAGGATGGTGCGATACAGGGCTTCTATGCGCTGGGTGTGACAGACGCGAAGGCGGAGTTGGACCATCTATGGGTTACGCCTGCGCGCATCGGCACGGGTGTCGGCAAGGAGTTGTTTCTCGACGCGATGGAGCGAGCGGCGAAGCTTAATCTGAGTGCCGTCGAACCTTAGCCACAAAAAAGCACACAGCAGATCGCAAAAAGGCACAAGGTGAATTCTTGTGCCTTTTGTGCGTTTTGTGCCTTTTTGCGGCCCTGTTTGCTTCTCCTTAGAACATTGGCCGGTCAGGCTTGTCGGGTTTAGAAGGTGCCTCGCGTGGTCCCTCGCTCTTAGGCGATTCGCTGCGAGCGGGCGGATCTGAACGCGGTGCCGGCTCCGAACGCGGCGCGGGTTCAGAGCGCGGTGACTCCGAACGCGGCGCGGGTTCAGAACGTGGTGATTCAGAGCGAGGTGATTCATGGCGGGGCTCCGAACGTGGCGCCTCTGAACGTGGCTCAGATCGCTCGCGCGGTTCGGAGCGTGGCTCCGAGCGTGGCTCACTGCGTGGTTCGGATCGTGGGGCGGGAGCGTTCCGTGGTGTGTTCTCGATTGCTTGTTGATTGCGCCCGCGTTTCTCTGCTCCGTCAGGCATTGTCGGTCTCACCATTCGACCATTCGGACGATCATCCGGCGCCTGAGTGCGTGGCTCTTCGCGGTTTCTCGGCGCCCTCGGCTCAGGCCGCGTGACGGCGCCGGTGGGTTGTGTGTCGGTTGGTTGCGTGCTCGTGGGTTGCGGGTTAGTGGGTTGCGTGTCAGCTCGCGGAGCCGTGGTATTGCTTGTCTGCGGAGGCTCCGAAGATCTTGGCTCGCGCCCACGGAAAATCCGCGAGCGCCTCAGATCGCTGTCCAGTGGGACTCCGGGAGTGCGGTCGGCGGCGCCAGTCGGAGTATCAGGAAGTCTCATTACCGGAAGCCGACGCCCGGAGCGGTCTGAATCACCAGCGCGGCGCGGCAGATCCCCAGCGTCCGGGTCCGAATCGATGACTCTGCGCGCGATCGGCTCTTCAACTGCCTGGCCGCGCCGCTCCGGATTACCGAAATCGTGCCGCGGCACTCGCGTCACGCCCCGCCAGTTCTTATGGTCGTCATAATCGTGCCGATCATTCGGGCGACCACCATAACCCGGCCGCTGATCGCGATCGTGATGGCGGTAATAGCGCGAGTGTGGATCGCGCTGGTAGTACGAAAGCGGATACCAGCAGACGCTATCGCCAAAGGAAACGTTGAAGACAAATGCGACGAGCGCGGGACGCCACCAACTGCGCTTCTTATAGAACTTGCTGCGCGGACACCAGGCCCAGTAATTGTCGTAGTAGACCCAGCGGCCGTAGTGATAAGGCGCCCAGCCCCACGGCTCGAAGCCAACCCACGTCCAGCCGTACGGCGAACACCACGTCCAATTGCCGTAGCGGTAAGGCGCCCAATCATTGTAGGTGCCGATCGACGATGCGTGTGGCCGCCAGATCCAGCCGTAGTCGTCAGTGCGAATCCAGTCGCCGTAAGCGTCGAGATCTTCGGCGCCCCAAACGTATTCGTCGAAATACTGAACGTCGGGTTTGAAGTGTTGCGCATAATATTGATCGCGTTCTTTTATCCAATCATCGACGGCATCGGCGGAGGCAGCGGCTTGAAATTCCCAGTCGCCAGCATTTTCTCCCGCCGCGATGACTTCCGCCGAGCGGCCATCGCGCAGGGTAAAGCCCGAAGTGTCTGAATAAATCCGCGCAGTGCCGCCATCGCGGACGGTCAAACGGACGCGACCGTTGGACGGTACGTCGATCCGGTAGAGTCCCTTTTTCTCGGCCGCGAAAGTTGTTTTTGGCCCGTCGAGCTCGAAGTATTCGTGGTCGTGATCAAACTTATTGAGTCGCACCACCGCCGTGCCGTCCATCACACTCATCGCAATGCCTTCATCACGGAGGGTGACGATGCGAAGACTTGTGTTTGCGGCGAGACGCACGAAGTTGCGGGCATCGACCTGGATCTCCAGCAGGCTACCCTTGCCGGTCGTGACTATGTCACCCTCGACAAGTGGATAGTTCAGGCGGGCAGCCTCAAAATCCTGGTTGCCGCTTCGTTTCAGGTTAACCTCGCCGCCGATCAGGCTGATGCGAGCCACGCGAGCTTTAACGTCATAATCGTCCGGCTCATCATCATCGGCGCGGGCCGTAACTGTTATTGAGAAAAAAGTGAGAAGAAAAAGTGAAAGTGCAAGGCTGGTTTTTTGCCGGGAGACTCGCATTGTTATGCTCCTTTTGAACTTGAACTGCGGAGAGGCGAAAAGTCAGCAAAGCGTATGCCCGCAAAGGTGTGCTTGCAGCGAACGTGGAGGGAATTGAGAGTTCTCAAGGCGGGGGTCAGCCGTTGAGCCGTAACTAATTCGTCTTGAGAATTCTCAAATTTTTCTATGGGCCAAATGTGTGAGTCCGAACATAATCCGAGCGGGTTGGGAGCGCCTGAGACAGTGCACGGCTGACACGATATGGTGCGAGCGACTGTTGAATCTGAGTTCGACGTGGTGATTATCGGTGCTGGCATCAACGGCGCCGGAATCGCTCGCGACGCCGCGATGCGCGGGTTGAAAGTGCTGTTGCTCGAAAAGGGCGAAATCGGCGGCGGCACGACGAGTGCTTCGACGCGTCTCATTCACGGCGGCCTTCGCTACCTCGAGCATTTCGAGTTTGGCCTCGTTCGCGAGTCGCTCCGCGAGCGCGAAACACTGCTGAAGATCGCGCCGCACCTCGTCCGCCCGTTGCCGATAATTATTCCAATTTACAAGCAGAACAAACGCGGTCCGGCAACGATTCGCGCGGGCATGATCGTTTACGACCTTCTTTCGTGGGGGAAATCACTGCCGCGCCATCGAATGCTTTCACGCGAGGTAACTCTCGAGCAGATCCCCGGCCTGAATCCGCAAGACTTGCGGGGGTCAGCGCTCTATTTCGACGCTCAGGTCGAATTTCCGGAGCGGCTTGTTATGGAAAACGTATCGGCGGCGCGGGAGCTTGGCGCACAGGTTTTTGATCACACAACGGTGACGAAGTTAGAAGTTGAAGACGGTAGGGTTTCGGCGGTTCAGTTTGTTACGGCTGACGGCCAGAGTCATTCGGCGCGAGCGCGTATGGTGATAAATGCGACGGGTCCGTGGATCGACCGGTTGCTGAAACGGGCGCCAGTGGAGAGTCCCAAGCTCATCGGTGGCACGAAGGGAAGTCACCTCGTTGTGCCGCCGTTTCCGGCAGCTCCTGCGAACGCCATCTACCTGGAAGCGCGCAGTGACGGGCGGCCGATATTCATCATTCCGTGGAACGGAAAGTACCTGATTGGGACTACTGATGTTCGCTTTGAAGGGGATCCCGACGAGGTCCGTTGCGAGCCGTGGGAAGTCGAGTACCTACTGGGGGAGACGAATGTTGCGTTTCCGACAGCTCAACTCACGGGCGAGGATGTGCTCTTTACTTATTCGGGTGTTCGGCCACTGCCGGCCACAACTGATCAGGACGAGCAGAGTATTACGCGCAGGCACTCTATTCGTGAACATCCGCGGCTGGTGAATCTGTTGTCGATTGTGGGGGGCAAACTCACGACGTATCGCAGTCTGGCGGAAGAGTGTGTAGATTTAATCTTTCGGAAGCTCGGAAGAAATTCTCCGCCGTGTAGAACCGCAACAGAAGTTTTTCATTCGACTTAGAGAGTCGCGGGCGAATTGTTTCTGCAGCATTCGTGCAAACAGAAAGCCAGCGCGAACGAGCGGATGTCGCGGAAGCGAGAATGCCAGAATGTCATACCAGACCGAGTCGTCGTCGAGCCACTCGACCAGGAAGCGCTCCTCCCCACACTCGACGTGATCCGGTAGCGTGCCGTACGCAAACCCAAATCGCCGCGGTTCATCAATCACATAAACCACCCGTGTCGCATTCAGCGACCACATTCCAAACGCACGCGCCTTAACCCCAACCGTTGCTCCGACTTCAACCGCAATGCCGCGCGGCACAATCGCCACCCAGCCAAGTTCAAACTGTCGCCAGTTCTTGAGCGCCTCGACCGCCTGCTTGTAAGTCGCTTCGCCATTGCCGAGCTGAATGCGATTGTGATCGACATTGTAACCTGACGGAGGCGTCGCGTTCGTCGCGCCAACCTCAGCATATGTGAACGGCAAATCGCGCTGACTCGCAATGAAATCAGAGACGTCCCGTTCATTTGGCTCTCGAATCGTGAACATTATTTTTCGCCACAAAAAAAGGCACAAAAGCACAAAAAATGACTACCTTCTTTTTTGTGACTCTTGTGCCTTTTTGTGGCTCAAGACTTACTCCGCGCGCGCGGATGATGCCGATCGTACGCGCTGCGCAAATGCATATCGGTGATGTGCGTGTAGATCTGCGTGGTCGAGATGTCACTATGGCCCAACAAGGCCTGCACCGAACGAGAGTCCGCGCCATGCTGCAGAAGATGCGTCGCAAAGCTATGCCGCAACGTGTGTGGCGAAACATTCTTAATGCCTGCCTTTTGCGCATGGCGCTTGATCATGGCCCAGGCAAGCTGTCGCGTGAACGGCCGCCCGCGATAAACGAAAAGGTGCGGCGACGACTGTTTACCGTAACCAGCCTTAACTGCCGCGTACTGCTGCAACCAGTGAATCGCGCTCTTCCCTACCGGTACGCGGCGTTCTTTGTTGCCCTTGCCGTGACAGACGATTAGCCCGGCGAGCAGATCGACGTCAGCAACCTTCAAGTTAACCAGCTCAGAAACGCGCAGACCGCTGGCATACATGATCTCGAGCACAGCGCGATCACGTATGCCGTCCTCGGTCGAGACGTCAGGCGCCGCGAACAGACGATTGATTTCGTCTTCGGTCAGAAACCGCGGCAAGTATGCGAAGCGCTGCGGAGTATCGAGGTCCTCGGCTGGATGGTGCTTGATATGGCCATCGAGCATTAGAAACTTGAAGAAACCACGTGTAGCACTGACCGCGCGTGCGATTGAGGTGGGCGCAAGGCCTTCACGTGAAAGACTGGCGATCCACTTTCGCAAATCGGCGCGGGTGAGATCAGAAAGTTGTTTGTTATTTTTGCTGGCCCAGGTTTGGAGACGATTCAGATCGCGTTGATAACTCTCGAGGGAATGGCGCGCGAGACCTTTCTCTACCTGGAGATACGTTAGGAATTCCTTCAGGAAGTCGCGGTCCACAGCCCGGCATTTTACATGATTAGAGGATTTTCAGGATTATTCGTAGCGCAGGCATTCGATCGGATCCAACCGCGAAGCTTTGCGCGCGGGCCAGACGCCGAAGATCAATCCCACGCCAATCGACACAGTCAATCCGGTAATCACGGCCCATGAAGGAATCGACGCCGGCATATCCGGAATCAACAGCATCAGTATCCTGCTCGCCCCAATCGCCAGCACCACTCCAAGCACACCACCAAGAAACGTCAGCATCATCGCTTCAAACAAAAACTGCCGCACGATGTCCCGGCGCCGCGCGCCAATCGCCTTGCGCACACCGATCTCGCGAGTTCGCTCAGTGACGCTCACCAGCATGATGTTCATCACGCCGATACCACCCACCAGTAATCCCAAACTCGATATCGCAATCGCGATCAACCCGACCATCGCCGTGATGCTGTCAAACTGTTCGATAAACTTGTCAGCGGTCTTGATATCGAAGTTGTTCGGATCGCCAAATTTCACGTGACGACGGCGACGCAGTATCTCCTCCGATTGGGTCAGGGCTTCCTGAACCTGCCCGCTTCGGCCACGAATTATGAGCAGCAGGTATCCCCTCGCCGGCGCGATTTTCTGCGCAGTGCGAAAGGGAATATAGACCGCATTGTCTTCATCGTTCTCGCCGAAGAAGCCGGCCTTGCGCTTCTCGAGCACGCCGATGATTTCGAAGTTGTACCCGCCCATACGTACCTGCGCGCCGGCGATCTGGTTGTAACCCGGGAAGAGAGCTTCGGCTGCGTTCACGCCGATCACCATGACGTTGGAGCGCTGCTGATCGTCTGACTCAGTGATGAAGCGCCCTTCGCGAAGCACGATGTTCGTGATGCTGGCGTAGTTTGGCGAAACACCCTGCGTGTTGCCCCAACGATAGTTGCGTCCCTGGTAAGTGACGTTATCGTCGAATGCGCCGCCGTTATAACCAACGTTCGGCGCTATGTGAGCCACGTCTTCAACCGCGGACGCCTGTGCTTTGATAGCCTCGGCGTCTTCGACGGTCAACGGTCTCCGCAGTCGTTCGGAGCGATCTTCACTCGTGCGCGGGCCGGTAGAAAGATGGAACGCGTAGATGTTGTTTGTTCCATACTCTTCAATCATCGCGACGATATTCTGGCGCAGGCCCGTCAGCATCGAAGCAATCGAGATCGCCGTCATCACACCAATGACGATTCCGAGCACGGTAAGAAAGCTGCGGAACTTGTGACCCCGCACGCTGTCGAGTGCCATCTTCAGCGTCTCGCGCAAAATACCTTTTGGGAATTGAAGCTTCATTCCTCTTACGCCTTGGTTAACGCCAGGATCGGATCCAGTCGCGCAGCCTTGAATGCCGGATAGATGCCGGCAATCATTCCGATAATTGTCGAGACTGCCAGCGCCAGGATGATGTAGCCGATCGTTATCGTCATCGTGATCGAGGCCAGCGTCGTGATCAAAGCTGTGATCCCCCAGGCGATTAACAAACCGACGATGCCACCCAGGGCGCAAAGAATTCCCGACTCAATCAGAAACTGAAGCAGGATCTGGCGCCGCGTCGCACCCACCGCTTTTCTGAGTCCCACTTCAAACGTTCTTTCGGTGACGCTGACCAGCATGATGTTCATCACGACAATGCCGCCGACGATCAGCGTGATGGCAGTAATCGGAATGACGACTTTAGCAATCGCACCAGTGAACTCATCGATCTGGTTGTTGAGCTCTTCGACGTTCACGAGCCCGAAGTCATCTTCTTCGTTGCCGTTGAGCCGGTGTTTGATGCGCATTGCGACGCGTGCATCTTCGATCGCGTTGTGAAAGCTCTCGCGGTTTCGACTCTTGCCATGGATCTGGAGACCGTTGCGACCGAAGATCTGTAAGTGCGTAGTGACGGGAATGTAGATGTGACGATCGAAGGAGTCGCCGAAGAACGAGCCACGCTTTTCTTCCACGCCGACCACTCGCATCGGCAGGCCGCGAACCTTGAGACTTTTCCCAATCGCATCCTGATACGGGAAAAACTTTTCCTTGATATCGCTGCCCAACACGACGACGAGTGCGGAGCGCTGCACTTCATCGTTCGAGATGAAACGTCCGGTCTCGATGGTTTTATCTTCGATGTCGACCATGTTGGCAGTGGCGCCGAATACTATCGCGCCGGGAAACTCGATGCCGTCCTGCCTCAGGTCGGTCCCGGTTCCGGCCTCCGCTCCTACTTCGCCGCAGGAGGCACAATGGTCGCGCACCCATTCATAGTCGTCCCAGTTGATTCGTTTATTACGGCGATTGCGTCGTTCAAACTCTTCGTCGTCCATGTGACCGGAGAACGCCATGCGCGCGATCATGAAATGATTACTGCCTAGAACTTTGCTGACTTTCTCTACGACGTAAGTGTTCAGTCCGCTAATTGAGGCGCCGACCGTGACCACTGCGGCCACGCCGATGATGATGCCGATGAGAGTCAGAAACGCCCGCAGCTTGTGCGCAAAGATTGACTGGAGCGCGATCCTCAGGGCGTCAGAGTAAAAAGAGAAAAATGCACGCATAACAATGAGTCGGGGCGGTATACGCCACGAAAACACGCGAAGTTCAGATATCCGTGTATCTGCGGCTTAAGATGAAGACGTGCGGAGGCGGGGCTTGTATTAACAGCCTAGATGTTGCGCATTTGCTTGATGAGCGATTCCATGTGGCTGAGGTAATTTTCGAGGGCGCTGCGGCCGGCCGCAGTGAGTTTGTATTCAGTTTTGGGGAGCCGGCCTTCGAAGTATTTCGAGCAGGAGATATAGCCGGCTTCTTCGAGTTTTCGGGCGTGGACGCTGAGATTTCCGTCAGTGGTGTTCATCAGGTTCTTGAGTTCGCTGAACGTCAGCGACTCGTTTGCAGCCAGGGCGCTGATGATGCCGAGACGCAAACGCTCATGAATCAGGCGGTCGAGATTGGGTGCGGCGCTCTTTTGCTTTGTGCCGAGCGTGCGTGAATCGAGTGTTGCTTCCTGTTTACGTTCCTGTTTTGCTGTTGACTGCTTAGCCACCGTATCTCCTCACAATGATCGCACCAAACAACAGATGCAGCCCGCCGAAGCCGACTGCCATAAACCAGTTTACCCACACCGGCGAGCTGAAGAGCGCGAAGGCGCCGAGGGCCATAAAACACAGACCCATCGCGGGTACGGCTCGTACCGAGAACATGCCACCGGTGATCACGCCCGTGCCGTAAAGCAGCAGCCAAACACCGGGGATCGCGTCGCTCAATCCTGCTCGAAACAGAACGACCGTGAGTAGGCCACCCGCTATCAAGGGAGGCGCGAGGCTGAACACTGCTTTTCGCCCCGATCCCGAGAACAGAGTCGTCCGTGCTGCGCGGGCTTTGCGATCCATCGACCAGCCCGCGATGAGCATCGAGATGAATCCCTCAGCCAGCCACGTGTAAACCCAGTATTTGAAACTCGACTGCCGTGCGGCAATGACACTGGCGATCAAAGCCGTGGCGCCGATGGCAATCTCGCCGCTACCCGAGATACCGGTGAACGGCGTAGCCCGCTCCATGGTCTCGCGGATATAGCGAAGATTGTCGAAGGCACGATCCGAAACAAACCGGACGGGTTCCATATCGAGGATGATAGGTGAGGCGAGGGAATTTCGGCAAGTGCTTTACGAAGCAAAGAAAAATAGGTTCTAAGTCTGATAGGACCTATATTGCCTTTAGAGCCTCGGAGACAATCTCGCCCTGTTCCTTCTGGTGTATGCTATATGACCCGGTGGCGGGGCTGGCCGACGCGCTGCGCCCCACATACTGCGGCCGCTCACAGTCCGGCAGCAGATTCTCGAGCCGATCCCGAACAAACGTCCAGCCTCCCATGTTCTGTGGCTCCTCCTGTACCCATACAAGCTGCTTCGCGTTTGGATACTTCGCGAGCGTCTCGCGAATGCTGCGCGCCGGGAATGGATAGAACTGTTCCAGCCTCAGGATAGCGACCCTGCGATCCTCACTCTTCTTTCGCGCTTCAGCTAGATCGTAGTAGACCTTGCCGCTGCACAGCACAACCTTCGTCACTGCGCCTGCGTCGGTGATCTCAGCGTCGTCAATCAACGGCTGAAAACCTCCGTTGGCGAGATCGTCCATGCTCGACGATGCGGCGGGCAATCGCAGCAGACTCTTCGGCGTCATGACGACGAGCGGCCGCTCCATTCCCGGCCGCACCTGCCGCCGAAGAAGATGAAAGTACTGCGCGGGTGTTGTCGGGTAACAAACCTGGAGATTGTTTTCCGCACAGAGCTGCAGGTATCGTTCGAGACGCGCGCTCGAGTGCTCCGGTCCCTGTCCTTCATAGCCATGCGGTAACAGCATCACCAGTCGTGAAGTCTGTTTCCATTTATCTTCAGAAGCGGCGATGTACTGATCGATGATCGTCTGCGCGCCGTTTCCAAAATCACCAAACTGCGCTTCCCACAACACGAGCGCCTCTTTCGCGATAACTGAATAGCCGTATTCAAATCCCAGCACGCCTTCTTCCGACAACGAGCTGTCGTACACATCAAAGCGCGCATCAGAATGCGACTCAGAACGCAGCTCCGACAATGGCGCCCACGCCCTGCCTGTCTGCGTGTCGTAAAGAACAGCATGACGCTGGCTGAACGTGCCGCGCCCGGAATCCTGACCACTGAGCCGCACGCGATTGCCTTCGAGCACGAGCGATCCAAACGCCACTGCTTCGGCGAACGCCCAATCGAGCGGCGCGCTGCCGTCGCCCATCTTCGCGCGTCGCGCCAGTTGGCCCACCATCTTCGGATTCACATGAAAACCTTCAGGCACTACGGCGATCTTGTGAGCGATACTCCTGATGATCTCAGCCGAGACTGCCGTCTGAATCACATCCGAGCCATCCATCTCTTTAACTTGCGGGTGTGACTGCGGCGGTTCTTCGGCGACCTTTCGCTTGGCATTGGCCAGCGCGTCTTCATAACGACGCACTCGCTCGGCGATCAGGTTGTTTACTTCTTCCTCAGTGACGACGCCTTCCTTGATCAGGCGCTTCGCGTAAACAGTGCGCACGCCCGGATGCGCCTTCACACGCGCATACATCAGCGGCTGCGTGTAACTGGGTTCGTCAGTCTCATTGTGACCGAGGCGGCGGAATCCGATCAGATCGAGCACGACGTCTTTATTGAACTCCTGCCGGTAGTCGAGCGCGATTTGCAGCACGCGATAAGCTGCTTCCGGATCGTCACCGTTGATGTGGAAGATCGGCAACTGAGTCATGCGGGCGACATCAGTGGAATAGATCGTCGAGCGGCCGGCTTTCGGTGAAGTAGTGAACCCGATCTGGTTATTGATGATGATGTGAATCGTGCCGCCCGTGCGATAGCCTTTCAGACCGGCGAGGTTCAGCGTCTCCATCACCACGCCCTGGCCCGCGAAGGCAGCGTCGCCGTGCAGTAGCACGGGCAAAGCGAGATCGATCACCTGCTCGCGCGTTGCCCCTGTCTGTCCCAACATCTCATCCTGTGTCGCACGGACCATTCCTTCGACAACCGGATCGACGGCTTCGAGGTGACTCGGATTCGGCGACAGTGTCAACTGAACCTTGCGTCCATCTTCGAGTACGCGCTCACCCGTGGCGCCCTGGTGATACTTCACGTCACCTTCGTCAGCCGGAAACTCCGGATGGACCGAGCCTTCAAACGCAGCGAAGATCCTTTCACACAAGTTTCCGATGACATTCGCCAGCACGTTCAAGCGGCCGCGATGGGCCATGCCGAAAGTGATGTGGTCGACGCCGCGAGCAGCCGCGCCGTCGATCAAACGATCGAGCAGCGGAATGATCGTTTCGCATCCTTCCAGTGAAAAACGTTTCTGGCCCAGATACTTCGTGTGCAGGAAACGCTCGAATTGTTCCGCCGAGATCAGCTTCCAGAGCAAACGCTTCTTCACGTCGACCGGAATCGGTTGCGGCTCGACGAACTGCTGCCGGATCCGTTCGCGAATCCACTGCTTCTCTTCTTTACTCTGAATGTGACGGTATTCGATGCCGACCTTACCGCAGTAAGCGCGTTGCAGGATGTCGAGAATCTCTCGCAGCGTGCCGCTCTCGCGATTCGCCAGCCCGTCGGTGATGAACACCCGATCGAGATCCCAGATCGTCAGCCCGTAAGTCTCGATGTCGAGCTCCGGGTGATAAAGCAGCGGCAGTGCGTGCAGCGGATCGATATCGGCAATCAAGTGACCCCGCACCCGGTACGCATTGATCAGCTCGATGACGCGCGCTTCCTTGAGCGTCTGTTCATGAACCTGGTCTCCGGGCAGGAAGAAAGGATTGCGATCGACGTTCCAGCCAAACGGCGCGTGGGGAATGCCGAGATTCAAAAAGATCTGTTTGTAGAAATCGTACTTGCCGGTGATCAACTCGTGCACGCGAGCGAGAAATGCGCCCGACTCGGCACCCTGAATGATGCGGTGATCGTAGGTGCTGCTGATCGAGATCGCTTTGCTGATCCCGAGTTGTGAGAGCGCTTCGGGCGCCATCGCCTGGTATTCGGCCGGATACTCAATCGCACCCGTGGCAATGATTACTGACTGGCCTTCCATCAAGCGCGGAATGGAAGCGACAGTGCCGAGTGTTCCCGGGTTTGTGAGGGAGATCGTGGTTCCATGAAAATCGGAGAGTTGTAGTTTTCCTTCGCGCGCTCTTTTGACGACGTCGTCGTAAGCAGTCAGAAACTCTGCGAAGCTGAGACTGTTTGCGTGCTTAATGTTGGGCACCAGCAGCGTGCGCGTGCCGTCTTTTTTTGTCAGATCGACGGCGACACCAAGGTTGATGTCAGGTCTCTTCAATCGACTCGGCACGCCATCGACTTCGGCGTACCCGTCGTTAAGCTGCGGAAACGTTTCGAGGGCGCGCAGGATGGCCCACGCGATCACGTGCGTGTATGAAGCTTTGCCGCGATCGTTCTCGGCAAGATGCATGTTGATGATCCGGCGGTTCTCATCCAGGAGCTTTACCGGAATGCGGCGTTCGGATGTCGCTGTCGGCACGGAGAGACTGCTCTCCATGTTCTCGACGATCTTGAGTGCCGGGCCGCGAATCGGTACTGCTTCGCCTTCGGGCTCGGGTTTCGATACGGGAGCAGGTGCAGGTGCAGCCGCTGGGGCGGGCACTGGTGCAGCGCTAACGGTTTTGGGTGCGGCAGCAGTGTCTCCGTCGCTTGGAACTGCAACGGCTTTTACACCGTTGCCTACCAGTTCAGTGAAGTAAGATCGCCATGAATCATCTACCAGGTCGGGATTACTACGGAAACGCTCGAGCAGGCCTTCCACGTAAGTGGCATTGGGGCCGAATTCCTCGGCTATCACCTGGGATAGATCGGGTTTACTTTGCTGACTCAAACTAATTTACCTCGGTGATTCAAGACTAGCCATAAAGGGCACAAAGCGCAAATACCGCCCCGTTCAAAATATGATATCGTAAACGCCGCACACCCGAGATTGCATGGAACAGCCAGACGAGCCGCGAACCAGACTGCGCACGATTGTAGTCTTTTCGATGTTACTCGCCGTTCTCGGCGCAGTGGTCGTATTTGCTTACTTTTCGACTTTCTCCCGTCCGGTAACGACCGTCATCCTCGTTCGACATGCGGAGAAAAACATTGAACCGAACAATCCCGATCCGGATCTTTCTCCGGATGGACAGCAACGCGCACAAGAAATTGCACGCATGTTTGCCGGCGCCGGTGTAAATGCAATCTACGCGACGCAGTTTAAGCGCACACAACAAACAGTTAAGCCTCTGTCGGATCGTACTGGCGTGCCTCTGTCTCTGCTCGACGCAAACCAGACGGATCAGATCGTGCAGCGACTACAAACCACGTATCGTGGCAAGATAGTCTTCATCGCCGGTCATAACAACACTGTGCCCGCGATAATCTCGGCGCTCAGCGGTGAGACTTACCCGGTGATCCCGGAAAGCGAATACGACAATCTTTACATCGTGACCATCTACCGATTCGGCAAAGCGAAGGTCTTGAAGCTGAAGTATGGAAAATAATCCGTGTTATCTGGCTAATTCACCATGACCATGAAGAAAAAGAAAACAAACGTTGACAGGCGAACTTTTGTAAAACTGCTGCCCGCAGTCGGCGCCGCGGGCCTCGCTGCGTCGAAGCTGCCTCTCGACACACTCGCTCAGACGCCAACACCCACACCTGTTCCATCGCCCAGTCCATCGCCGACGCCGCCACTGCGCATCACGAAAGAGATGATGCACGAAGCGGAAAAACTCATCGGCATTGAACTGACTGACGCGCAGGAAGCGATGGCGCTCGGCGGCGTGAATCGAAATCTTGACGCGTACGAGACGATCAGGAAGATCGATATTCCGCTCGATACGGAGCCGGCCATCGCGTTTCATCCGATGCGCGCGAAGAAAGAATTGTACACAGCAAAGACGAAGTTTCATTTTGGCAAAGTGGAAGTGCCGCAGTTCAAGACGATCGAAGATCTCGCGTTCGCCACCGTTCCCCAACTCGCAGAGTTGCTTCGCACGCGCCGCATCAGTTCGACGGAGCTGACGAAGATGTACCTCGTGCGGCTAAAGCAGTATGGCCCAAAGCTGCTTTGCGTCGTGACGCTGACGGAGGATCTGGCACTGAAGCAGGCTGCGGCGGCGGATGCTGAAATAAAGCGCGGTAAGTATCGTGGGCCGCTGCACGGTATTCCCTGGGGCGCCAAAGATCCTTTCCAGCACATTGGGATCCTAAGCTTAGAATTCCACGTGGACAAGTTGTCGCG